>OMGF01000170.1_pt1 | contig 66176 bp, 83 predicted proteins | sample 1645861 | NCBI WGS metagenome assembly OMGF01 (sample SAMN05578586, study PRJEB25193) | human gut metagenome | biome: Human Microbiome; feature: human-associated habitat; material: feces | host: Homo sapiens | place: USA:Birmingham
AATACCACCACATAGTCATAAGATTACATTTAAAGAGGAGAAATGGGGGGACAATGCTAATAATAGACCATTCCCTAATCATACTAAGCCTGACTCAGGTTATTCTGCTGATACCCAAGTAACTGGTGGAGGTAGCCCTCATGAGAATAGACCTCCTTATTTCGTACTAGCTTATATCATTAAACTATAATTCTATATAAACTTTTAAAATTATTAGGGCTTTTATATTTAAAGAACAGCTAATCGCTTTCGTCCAACACACAAGTGGAATTCTTATTGGGAAATAAGTTACACTGGAAAGGGAACCTCATGCACTGGGTTCCCTTTTTTTATGTTAGTAATGTAAGTCTTCTTTAGCTTTCTCTTCCCAATATCTTATATCTTCTTTAAGTTCTGAGATATATCTTACCGAAGATTTAGTTCTAGGCATATCAAAAAACTCTACTAATAAAATGTTAGTGATACGAGAACCATCCTTGATTCTCTCTTTAATATAGGGAGGAGGACTAAGCAATATCTCGAAGATCAAATAAGCATCGGGAGATAGGTTCTTCTTCATATATTTATATAACATATCAAGCATTTCTCCTTTAGCTTTCTCTTCTTCTGTATCATCTTCTAGTTCTTTATCATTATCGAATAAATCTTCTAATTGGTAAAGATTCTGATGATATTCTGCTCCCTCTCCATAAGCAGTTCTTAATAAATGATTCTTAAAGGTACTGAGAGAAGCTAGTATCCTTGCTTTTAAATGTTCTTCTTCACAAGTACCATAATATTTATTAAAGACAAATAACATCTTATCCCAGAAATAAGAACTTATGATATCTGGTGTAACATTAAACCTCCTATTATCAATTTGCTTAGTAAGACGTCTGATAACTGGTTTACAGATTTTATACATCCTATCAAAAGTTTCTTTATCATAATTTTCTTGCATAGGTTTCAACCTATGTATCTCTGATCCGTTGTTGCCATTTTCCTTTATCTTCATAAGTCTATGTTTAAAATGATATGCAAATATAAGTATAATAAATCAAATATAAAATAATATATTAATAAAGTTCACCTAGAAGCTGAGGATTAGTGAGTACTAGGATGAGAGTCTATATGTACAACTCTAACCGAGACTATAGAAATCTATATGATTATACTTAATTATATTGCAATATGAAAAAAGATAATACCAAGTTTGAATTTGATACCAGCTTTCAATTAGAAATCCTAAGGTATCTCTTAAAGGATAAAGAGGGAGGTCTAATAATCAAAAAGATTAAACCAAGTTACCTAGTTCTGATTGAGCATTCTTTAATTGCCGAGGGCATATTTAAGTTCTTCAAAAAGAAAAACAAGATGCCTTCTAAGAATATCCTTAAAGAAGTTATAAAAGAATTGCTTGAATCTAAAAATTACGTTGACCTGGTTACTAAGGATGATATACCCAATATCCATAAAATAATCGATGACCTATATTCAAACCCCTTGAATGATTCCGAATACATTCGAGAAAAGATATATCAATTCTCTACCTATGTAGAGATGAAGAACTTGAATGATTCTTTTGATTTGGATAACTTCGAACAATACGAAACCTATTCAAGGAAAATAGAAAAGATACTTCAAAACTCAAAACCTAAGAAAGATGATGAACCTATCTTTATGATAAGGAATATTACAGAAAGACAATTCAAACGTCAAGCAGAACCATCTGTAATACCTTGTCCATTTAGACAACTTAATGATATTACCAATGCTGGAGGTTACCCAGAACATTCAGTAAATGTTATTCTCGATAAACCCAAAGCTAAGAAAACTTTCTTCATGGTAAACTTGGCAAGAGGGTATTTAAGAATGAAGAAATCAGTTTTATATGTAGATACTGAAAATGGTAAAGAACAAATCATGGACCGATTTATTCAATCCTCTATCAATAAAACTAAGAAGGAATTATACTCTGGTGAGTATGACAAACTCGAAGCTAAACATCTTCGTAAACTTGCAAGATTTGGAGTTGAACTAGTAGTTGAAAGAGTTCCTGCCATGATTACGGATTGTAATTATATAAGGGAACTTATAATTAAGCTAAGAAACCAGGGTATCAATATTAAAGTACTGATGGTGGATTATGCAGGAAAGCTTGCTTCAATTGCCAGAGATAAAGAGGATTTCGACCGTATATCGAATGTATATATCGATATTCAGAATCTAGCAGAAGAGATGGACTTAGATATCGTATGGACCGCTCATCATATTACCAGAGAGGGTAAGAAACATAGAACTACTAGATATGATGAGAATGATATATCTGGTTCTATTGCAATTGTTCGTAATGCCCATACAATAGTTGGTCTTAACTCTACTGAACAAGAAGAAAAAGATGATATACTTCGTTGTGAATTAGTAGTACAAAGAGATGGTTTACCTAGTGGTAGAGCATTATTCAAATGCGATGTTGAAAGGCAAAGATGTGTAGAGTTTACTAAAGAACAACGTAAACAGTACGATGAAATATATGGTGAGAAGCTCGAGGAATCTCTCAAGAAGAAAGGGAATCCCGATGCTAATGAAGAGAAGCGAGCTAAAACCAGTGGAGATATATAAACCTAAAATATAAGATTATGATTAAGAGATTAGAAGGAATCCAAAAAGGTCAGAAGGTTTACTTAGTACCTTCAGATTCAAGATGTACCCCACAATATGCCGAAGTATATTCAGTGGGCCCCAAGTATATCAAGTTAACTGGAGTTAATATAAGTTTAAGGGAGTTCTTCTCTGAAGATGGAAGATCTGCTAAATGGGGAGGATGGGAACTTTTCCTTTCAAAGGAATCCTATGAAGAACACAAAGAATTACTTTCACTTAGGTCACAGGTAGTTACTTTATTTGAGCAAATGGTACTGAAATGCGAAGACCTAGATAAATTACGTAGGCTAAAGAAAAGATATGCCCAATATGATGACCCATTACCCTTTTAACCATGAGTAAAATCACTAATGAATTTAAAACCAAGCTCTACAATTATTTCATTAAGAGCTTGGGCGCTTATCAATATAGAAGGGGTTGGATGAAATTACCCGTATGCCCATTCTGTCATAGGGAACATAAGATGGGGATTAATCTTTCTATGTACCGTACCAATTGTTTTAGATGCAATTATCATATGAATCCTGCTCAACTAGTAATGGATGTTGAGGGATTTGATACTTATGCCGAACTTTTAAAATTTCTAGATAATGGGAACTTTACAGACAAAGCTTTCTCAGAAGAGAAGATTGAATTATCCGATGCTAAGCCCGTCTATCTTCCAGATGGGTTTAAACTCATTAATCAAGGAACATCACAAGTTGCAAGAAGCATTAGAAGTTACATGTCGAGCCGTGGGTTCACTATCGAAGAATTATCAAAACACGGTATCGGGTATGTTGCTACTGAGGGACCTTTTTTTGGGTACCTCATCATACCATATTATTATAAGGGCACGCTCAGGTATTACAATGCGAGAAATGTTATTGGACAGGGTCCAAGATACAATAATCCAAATAAAGATATTACAGGACTTGGAAAGGAATTTATTATCTTCAATCAAGATGCCCTCGACATGTATAGTTCGATATTTATCTGTGAAGGAGCAATCAATGCACTTACTATGGGAGACAGGGCTATTGCCACCATGGGTAAGGCAATCAGTGCTTACCAAGTTAACCAGCTTATCAAATCTCCAGTTAATAGATTTATATTACTCCTGGACCCTGATGCCATCAAATATTCAATCAACCTGGCTTTCAAATTGGTCGCTTATAAAAAGGTCAAGGTTATACAATTGCCTGAAAATAAAGATTGTAACGATCTAGGTCGTAAAGAAGTACTTAAGTTAATATATAATACTCGGTACCAATCTTATCAAGATTTATTGAAACTCAGAAACTCCTTGGATTGAGGATTTCCTATTATAATATATAACTTAAAATAAGAAAGTATGAAACAATTATTAGAAGCTATAAGAGCCAAATATTTATGCCTTCATGATTGGGAGGTGGTAAGTAAAACTGAATATACTGATTGTTGGAAAATATTATTAAAATGTAAGAAGTGCGGTAAACTTAGAAAGAGAATAGTATGAGAGACCCCTCTATTCATATAACTAAGCATCAATTCGAAAAAATCCTATCTCAGTTAGAGGTATATAATTTTCCGATTGATGCTTTCTTTGTTATTGCTCGTAAGGAAGCAATAAATACTAGAGTTGTAGTTGTTACAAACAATAAGACAACTAAGAAAGTTTCTAACATTTTACTAGCATCTAAGGGAGATGCTGCTTTAGTTGCTGATATTATATATGCAACTCGTATAAAACTAAAGCATAGAGGAGTTAGAAAAATAAGAGAAACAGAACCAAGAAATTGGGCAGTATGTAAAAAGATAGCAGAGCTATGTAATCAATTCTGTGAAGATTTCCAATTAGATACCCGGGAAGGTTTTATCAAATACATCGAACTTGGTATCAAGAAAATGGATGGTAATTACAATAATCTTTTAAACAGGTTATCGGTTATGTCAGAAAAGATATCAGATTTATATTCTGCTACTTTGGAAATGGAAGAGGATTCTGGTAATGCTAAAGCTATACATGATTACTTTATAAAGAGAGTAGCTGATGTTACTGGCATATATGAATCATTCGTTAATCAGCCAGATAAATATATACACTTTGTAAGGTTAGATAAATTTCTATCAGAGAAAGGGTGGGACCCAATTCAATTCATAGATGCTCAATTTGAATCCCTTGCTTGGTGTAATGGTTTACCTGAACCAAGTCAGATGTATAATGACAAGGCTATAGAAAGGTATAATAAATACTTATTTAAACATAAAAATCAATCCTCATCGGAGGCTCCTAAAATAGAAGGAAGTCTCTGGTCAAAAATTAATCAATCATGAAAGCTTTTAAAAATCGTTTAGAAGAGATGGCAGAAGCCACAGTAAATGCTTTGGATTATTCCGATAGCAAAGTAGAATACCCAGATATTTCTATGGTTCAGAAATGGCCTAAGGAAATAATCTTGCCCTTGTATGATTTATATAAAAATACTCGGTATTCAGAATTAGCTTCAATCCTTATGTATACTCAGCATCAGGCTAGGTTTGAAGAAATAGGAGAATTGATGCTTGGTATCGGATTAGTAGAGATGGTACATTATGATAAGCTGGGAGACTTCTTATTAAAAGCTTCTGATGTAATGGACACCGATATACCAGGAAATAATCAGTTAACTGTACATCCCCTAATAGATCTTGGTACTTCAGCAGAATCTGCTTTAAGATTATCATTACAAGCAGAAAAAGAAACTCTAGAAGAATATTATAAAGTATTCGATTCTTTGAATAAAAAAGAAGAGTATATAAAGAGAAGTGATTATATTCCAGTTACCTATCTTATCCAGAAATTCATTGCTGATGAAGAATATCACATTTCTCTTTTAAAGAAAGCTCTGAAAGAATACGAGGATTCCGATGACGAGCCTAAGAAATGTAAATCAGTAACAGTAATCATATGAAAATCATAATTCGTAATTGTAACGTTGCAGAATTAGATATACCTCTAAAATATGCAACTAAGTTATATAACGAATTTGCTATCAGACACCCCAATGCCTTTTACCTCCGTACTAGGCAACGGGGTATGCAAAACTGGGATGGCAAAATAAAGTATATAACCAAGACTGGTCAATTTAAGATAGGCTTACTTCCTTCAGTATATAAAAGATGTATTGAACTTGGAATTAAGCCTATCATAGTAGATATGAGACAACCTTTACCTAAAGTCAGTAAAGTTGTAACTCAGATAGGTAAGTATAAATTAAGACCCGAACAAGAGAAAGCTGTTAAGGCAATCTTATCTAATAAACTAGGTGAAACACCTTTTCAGATTGGGGTATTAGATTATACAGTAAATGCAGGTAAAACTCTAATTATGTCTGCCTTATATTTATCATATAAGAAGCAGTTAAAGACTTTGCTTATAACTAATGACTCCGATTGGTTAAATCAAGCTAGAGATGAATTTAAGCAATATCTACCGGGAGAAGATATTACCTTTGTTCAAGGTAAAGTTTTAAACTGGAGTAATTTTACCATCGGTATGGTTCAATCTATTTCTCGGAATATGAAATATTATCAGAATGAACTTGCTAAGATTGATATGGTATTAATCGATGAAGCTGACCAAGGAGGTAGTAAGCAATATCAGAATGTGATCACTAGGTTATTTAATACCCGAGTTAGAATCGGATTATCTGGTACCATTTATATGAGTAAGCTTGCCAAGGATAAAGTTAAGAATATGAATTTACGTTGTTTCTTTGGCGATGTAATAGCAGAGTTTAAACTTAAGGACTCGATTAAGAAAGGGTATTCAACAAAGACAATTGTAAAAACAGTAGAAGGTAAACCTTGGTTTGGTAATTGGGAATCAGATTGTATGTCCTATAATGAAATATATGATGATTCCATTACCCATAATAAGATTGCCTGGACCATGGCATTAGATAGGTTGAAATGGAACCTTAATCAAGGTAGATATCCTGCTCTCGTAGTATGTAAGCATATTGCACACTGTGAAAATCTATGCAAATTCTTTAAAAAGAAGCTAGATAATAAATATAATATTGCCTGTGTTCATGTTAATACTCATACTAAATTAAGACAACAGATAATGAAGGATTTTAGGGAGGGTAAAATAGATATCCTTGTATCAACTACAATTATTGCTCGAGGTAAAAACTTTCCTAAGCTCAGATATCTGTTGAATACTGCCAGTATGGATTCTCAAGAAAAATCAATTCAGTTCTTAGGACGATTGGTAAGAAAGGATGAATCCAAATCCAAAGTTTACCTAGATGATTTACATTATCCTGGGAATTATTTAAGTAGGCATGGGAATCATAGAAGAAAGTATTATCAAGATCAAGGACTTAAAGTTATCCGGTTAAGTAAGCTCTGGGATAAGTACCCTAGACATAAGCCTTTTCAAGGATAATAATTTCTGACTATGAGTATATACTTTTTCTCCGTAGGAGGAAAGGTATATTACATGTTACGTTAAGAGGCATTAACCATTAATAATCATAAACAATGAAGATTCTACAAAAAATCAAATCATTATTCAATTGTTCTGTAATACCTCCAGAACATATATTCAATGGCATAGGAATAGAATATATAACTCCTATCAAAAAATCCAGGGATAAGCCTGATGAAGTTCGATATTATTTTATGATTCATTTTCAATCTGGGTTAGTAATCAAAGTTCAGATATATACTTCTGAAATAGAAGTACCACCCATTCTTCTGTCTATCAGGGAACTATTTATAAATGGTATAGGACATTCATATATTACTCTGTATCAAGATGAGATGATGGATGTTCAAATCATAAGATATTATCATAAAGAATTTTAAATTGGGAATTATGGCAAAGAAGAAACAAACTTTACCTGATATCAAGAATCAGGATCCTTTAGAACCTATTAATATTGCAGAACTGGGTTCTAATTCAGACCCTTGTTTTGGTATTGGTTATGACTTATCAACTAAAGAATGTAAACTATGCGGAGACTCAGAATTATGTGCATTTAAGATGTCACAGAATATGAATATCACAAGGAAAGAGCTAGAACAGAAGAATCAATACAAGGATTTGGATGTATTAGAAGACACGATTGGAATCAAGAAATACATCCGATGCTTGATTCGGAAAGGGAAAGAAAGAAAAGAAGTTATTACCAAAACCGTTGAGAAATTCGAAGTACCAAGAAAACGTATTAGAGAACTTTATAAAGAATGCAAAAAATAGAAATGATATGGGCTATGTTCAAGGTATACCTTAACAACCCAAATTACTATGTGAAACAAGAGGATATACTTGCTAATGTATGTGGCAATGGAAGCGGGGATGTAAGAAAGATAATGAACTCTCTTGGTATTCACAAGGGAAATCCCTCAACATTAACTTATGGCCAACTTTTAAAACAATGTAATATAATATGAACAAATTCAGATTTATCAAAGTAAGAGACGTAAAATCTCCCTCAAGAGGAAACGAAGGAGATGCAGGTTTAGATTTCTATATTCCTGAAGACTTAACTCTACAGGATTTAGTAAAAGCTAATCCACAGTTAATATTCCATTGTGAAATACCTGAACCTGGTAAAGTAACACTTGAATATAATTCAAATAACCAGGTACAAGTAATTTACATTTCCCCATTTACCAGAATACTTATCCCATCGGGTATCAAAGGTTTATTAGAACCAAGGTCTTCTATGCTGATGGCAGCAAACAAATCTGGTATATCAACTAAGAAAGGGCTTATCTATACTGCCGAGATAGTAGATTCTCCCTATACTGGAGAGATTCATATCGGTATATATAATACTTCTCATGAGTTTCAAATAATAGAAGCTGGAACCAAGTTAGTACAGTTTATTCATGTACCCATTTATCTTACAGAACCCGAAGAAGTAACTCATGAAGAATTCTACAATGATGCTCAGTATTGGGGAACAAGAGGTAACAATGGATTCGGATCAACCAATTAATAATCATAATATATGGCAACTTTAGATGAACTAGCGAATAGAATATTGGTATTAGAGAATCGATACTCAACTTTAAACAGTGTAGTGAACGGGCATACTACTGAGATACATAATCTTGATACTAGATTAGATACTGCAGAATCTAAACTAAATAATCATGAGGAACGGATTAAAACTCTAGAAGTTAAAGTAGAAGATCACGAAAGGAGACTTCAACTGATAGAGAACTCTCATATAAAGTATACAGTATCAAGAAAGGTAAAATATCCCAAGAAAGCAGACCAGGGATTCTATCTGTATCTTCCTGAAGATCTTACGATTGATATTCTCATGGAATACAATAACGGAGTAATCAAACAGAAATGGAACTGGTTGAATAGAATCTTCAATCCTCAGGGATTTGGTAAAGTATCATTCGACTTAGATAGAAACAGTGAGGGTCATATTAAAACTATCGTTCTTGGTCAGAACACAAGGTTATTAATACCAACTGGTATTCATATTGAAGAATTCACTCCAGTTAAATCCGTACTGAAAGCTGCAAATGAAGAAACTAATTCCATCAACAGTGGGTTAGTATACGGTATAGAAGTACTTGGTCAAGTTCCAGGAGATGAAGTAGTGGTAAGTGTATTCAACCCAACTTCTGAGATTATTGGAATCGAAGCTGGAAGCGTATTGGTTCAAGTATTACATTTATTCTCTTATCATACAGTACCAGAAAAAGAATAATTACTATGGATATTTCTAATCTGAAAGAAAAAGCCCTTGAAATCAAACAGGGGCTTGAACTTGAGAATATGTATGAGATTGGCTATCGTCAATTAGACTGTTATAAACCCTTAGAAAGGTTACCAGAATATCCCATGGATATTAACAGTACTAAAAATCAATCTCTTATGAAAACCCTTATATCTCAAGTAGTAGAGGAGTTAATGGAGGGTTATGAATCTACTTCTAATATAAAGGATATTCTAGAAAATAAGGGATGGAATACCAATTTATATACTGATGTAGAAGAGATTCAGATAATCAACAATCTACAGAATGCTAATGAAGAACAAGCAGATGCAATAGGATTCTTCTTATCAGCTATGATATATGCTAATATATTGCCAGAGGATATCTATAGTTGGGCAAACAAAGAACTGACTAAAGGGCAAAAGGCAGTAGAAAATTTAGAAGACGTAATGGCATTCGGCATTCATATGATTTTAGAGATAGATGCCATTAGTAGTATATTCAAAAATTTCAAGCTAATATCCGAAACAATTGAGGATAAAACTTCCGAGTATATAAAAGGATTCAAGGAAATGAGTCCAAATTTGCATACCGATGAGAAAAATATTTTGTTTCAGATAGTGTATGTTTTGAATCTTGCTAGAAATACTCTTAAGAATCGTACATGGAAACAGTCACCAGTAATAACTAAAGAACTAGAATTCCAGGATAGGCTGGTAGAGGCATTCTATTATTATATGGGATTCCTATCAATAATGGGATTTACTCCATTGGGTATATACGAGCTGTATTTCAAGAAAGAACGGTTGAATGAATGGAGAATCACTACACAATATTAATGAAAGGAGGTATTTGTGTCAGGTTGGAATAAACAATTAAATGGCTTAGAGCTTAATACAGAAGAGCAAATTCATTCATTAGAGTTTGCTACTTCACAAGAAGCATGGGAAAAGTTAAATGAAGGATTTCTAAGACTAGAACCATCTTTATTTGCAAAAGGTGCTACCGCAAACAGTGGAGTAGCTGTGGTATATAACGTATTTATAAAAATACGTAAAGCTTGGGTAGACCCAGACTTTGATTATGGTAGATGTTTCAATTATAAAGAGACTAAGTGGACAAGCTTACTGAACAATTACATTGATTTCAATAAGCTTGATTTATTGCGTAGTAAGCTGAGAGTACTAAAAACCAAGTATAATCAGAATTACAACGTTACTTATATGTTTAATAATCATCATGATAACGGTAAACAATGTTTAATTGCTGCTACATTCTCCAAACGATTTGGGGAAGACATACCTGTTATTACAATGGTAATCAGGGCATCCGAGATAACAAAAAGGTTAATCTTCGACTTCTTACTAATACAACGAATGGCGGAATATGTGTACGGACCAGAACAATCAGTACAAATCAATTTATTTGCCACTCAAATGTATGGGAATGTAGAAACACTTCTGATGTATCATACTCATAAACCTTTGAAGAAGGTATTAAAGGGAACTGATAAGGAAAATTCTTGGATAAAGAGGTTGAATGAGGTATTTGATAAATTTCAAAACGGTAAAGAGAAAGATTTCTCTAGTTTTAAGGTATTCTTTAGAAGTTTTAAAGTGCTTCGACCAGATTTATATAAGGAAACATATAAATCTATGAAAGCAAAGGAATTACTTCTTGAATATGAAGATATCGAATATCCCGAGAATGTAATCTCTTACTCTCAACGTAAAGCATATAAGAAGAAACTTTTAAAACAGAAGAAATGAGAATTTATAGCAGTAGTTATGAGTTAATGTCTGAAATGGGCAGAGAACTCAACAGTTATGGTCAAACTGTAAAACCAAAGACTTACCAGAATAAGAATATTGAAGGTAATGAAGATTTTGTAACTAAAGAGATCATTTGCCAACAATATTGCTTAACTTCTTTGCAAGATCCAACGTGGTTATTCTTCTATTCAAGGTCTAGGGAATGGGCAGATGCTGAGTTCCAAGAAAGGATTAATACTTCTGAGGTAATTAACCCGGGCAAAGCTTGGGAATTAAGAAAAGACTTATGGGAACAGTTTTTGGTAGATGGTAAATTTGATTATACCTATAACGAAAGGATGGTAATTCTTCCCTATACCATACAATTACTAAGATCAGATTCTGATACTCGTAAAGCGGTATTACCTATATTTAATGGTAATGGTGAAGATGATACTCTTTATTATCATGGTAATAAACGTATACCCTGCTCTATGTACTATGATTTCCTTATCCGAGATAATAGTAAGAGAGAGAAGGTATTACACATTTGCTATCACCAAAGAAGTTCGGACTTTGTTACTCACTTTGGTAATGATGTATACCTTGCATGGAGACTAATGGAATATGTAGCTAAAGAGGTTGGAGTAAAACCGGGTTATTTGTATCACACCATAGACTCATTACATACTTATCAAAAAGACTGGGATAAGTTAGCCAGTTCTCTAAGAGTATTTGAGGATACTATCATATAATACATGCTTTATTCCTATTTTGTTTTGCTGTCATTTTCGCAAAATGATTTAAAGTAACTCATATCAGGTTTAAGGAAGTAGGTCTGGGAAGATATACTTCCTTATTTTATTTAAAAAACTTCTAGTATGGAAACGAAATATAAGATTATAACCAATAAACAAGAGCTAAAGAAACTTATCCAATGCTGTAAGCAAACTGGTTATGCTTCTGTAGACTTTGAAACAAATGCCGAGCCAATATATAACAAATCTTTTAAACCAACTATATTATCAGTAACTTTTCAACCAGGTTTTGGATGTTCTATACCTTTAGATCATTTCGAAACAAAGAAGTATACTTCTAGTGGTTGGAATTGGAAAAAGATGCTTCGTAAATTTGGTGAAGAGATAATCGAAAATCCTGAAGTAGTTAAAGTTGCTTGGAACTACAAGTTTGATGATCAGATATTTCAGAAGTATAATATCTATTATCGAGGAGTATGTTTGGATGGTATGCTTGCTAAATATCTCTTGAATGAAGAAAAACCCAATGATTTGAAGTCTATGGTAAGAAGGTATTTACCAGAATACGGAGATTATGAAAAGCAAGATAAATTCGATAAGATTCCATGGGATAAAAAAGAAATGGAACCTCTTTGCCACTATGGATGTCAAGATACTGATTATACTCTTAGATTAATGCTTTTCTTCGAAAAGAAGCTAATTGACTTGGGATTATATAATACTTACCGTAATTTAATCATGACTGCTTCTAGGGTATTAACTTCTGTAGAAAAGAATGGTTTATATGTAGATAGGGCATTCAACCAAGAATTGTTAGATTCCTACTTACCAAAGATAGAAGCAGCTAAGGAAGCAATATATAATTTGCCTAAAGTAAAGAAGTTTACTAAACTATATAATCAATCCAAGATTGAAAAATACATTGCTAAATTAGAGGAAGAGATAGAAAATTTAGACCCTAGAGTAGATAAGAGAAAGATACAATCTAGGGAACAAAAGATTGCTAATATACGAGCAGGAGTTTTTACTACGAAAAAGGAATTAGAGTTAATTAGACCTGTAAGTTTAGGTAGTTCAGTAGATTTACCTCAATTAATGTATTCAGAGGAAGGATTTAATTTTGAGGTAATCAAAAAGAATGATTCTGGTAAATCAAGTACTGATGAAGAAACTCTTACTAACTTAAGATTAACTGTCAAAAAACCTGATTCACCAAAGGCAGTATTCTTGGATAGTTTATTAGAGTTGAGAGGTTTAGAGAAAATGTATAAAACCTATATTAAAGGTTGGCATGAGAAAACCCAAGATGATGATAGATTACATGGAAGATTCCGTATTCATGGAACTACTTCAGGAAGGTTATCTTCAGCAGAACCAAATGCTCAACAAATACCTAAGACTTCAGTAGACCCAAATATAAAGAAGCAATTAGTTGCTCCAAAAGGAACTCTATATATTGCTAGTGACTTTAGTCAAGCAGAGTTAAGAATCATGGCTCACTTATCTGGAGATGAAACTTATCTGAATGCTTTTAACTCTGGTCAGGACCCTCACTTGGCAATTGCTGCTACCAAATATCATGTTCCTTATGAAGAAGCTTTAAAAATATATGAGGATGAAAATCACCCAGATCATAAGATATGGAAGGTAAGGAGAAAGCAAGCTAAACAGATTGCATTTGGACTTATTTATGGAATTGGTGCTAAATTACTAGCAGTAAAATTATCTGACCCAAAATCTGGTATCATAGTTACACCAGAAGAAGCACAAAAGGAAATGGATATATTCTTTGGTCAACATCCCAAGTTAAAAACCTTCTTAAAGAAACAAGAGAAGTTCCTTAGAAAGAATGGGTACTTAGTTTCTTTATTTGGTAGAAAACGAAGATTACCCCAAATTTATTCTTCAGATAGAGGAGAAGAAGCTTATGCTTTACGATTAGCCTTGAATTTCCCTTGTCAATCTGCAGCATCAGATATGTGTTTATTTGGAAGTATATTAATATACTACCTTATGAGACAAGGAAAATTACCTCCTACAAAATCAGTATGCTTGGTTCATGATGCTAATTATCAAATCACTAAACCAGAAAACATAAACACATGGAGTATTTATGAGATGTGGCAAATTTATCGAAACCCATTAACTAAACCCTATTTTGGTTTTCAGATAGATGATGTTACTATGGACATGGATTTTGTCATAGGTAGATCTATGGCAGAAGAACTACCTTTTATTCCTGGATATGATTATAGGAAAATGCTTGAGCCAGATTTTTCAGTAGAAGAATATATGGAAGAACATAAGAAGTATAAACATATACCTATTTCAGAGTATAAGAAACGTTTTAACAAACAAATGAAACAATATGAAGAAGATTTTAAACGGACCCACGGTATGGAGAGCTAAATGCCCAGTATGTGATTGTGAATTTGAATATGATAGTAGTGAAACTCTGAGTATTTTTAATAAAAACAGTGATTATTCTTATTTTAAGGTAGTCATTTGCCCAAGTTGTAAATCTTATATAAATCATTTAGAATCGGTATCTACCGCTACAGAAACGAAAATGGAAGATACTATGACAACATAACTAATTAAAATTTTAGATTATGGAAAATGACACATTAAAGAAAGAGGCTGACAAGGTAATCAATGTAACTTACATGTTATCTGGAGTATTAGAACAATCATTCCAAGAAATGGATGAAATTTTGGATAGATTACACAAAAGACTTCACCATGAAGACCGAAGGTTAATCAACTCTATCCGAAAACATATAAAATTTCTCAATTCAAACATAGAATCACTCAGAACTCATTCACTTTCTAAGATGGATGAAGAAACAGTAGAATGCTTTGATGATACTACTCTTAGATTTTATGTAATCTTCATGAAATTACTTGAAGTTGCTGGTATAGATTACCTTTGCGATTTACGATTATACTCTCTGTATAATCTGTTAGACAAATATCAATCCCTTACTAGTTATCCCAAATTAGATTCTAGGGCTAAGATTGCTTTCCTACAAGTTAAGAGAGATATAGAAAGTGGTCAGTATTCTGCCGAAGACATGAAAAACGTTTTTAAGTTGAAAGATGAAAACCGAGATAAATAAACTTAAGGTAGTATTTGAGGGTAGAACCTTAGAAATAGATATTCAAAAGGAATTATCTATCAATGAGAACTTATTAAATTCTCAGCTAAAGGATTCTCCCTCTAGTTATTATATACTTGCTTCATTAAGAGATAAGTATATAAAACAAAGAGATGCTTTAGCAAGAGAAAAAGAGGAAGCATATTCTGCTGCATGGGTATTTATAAAAGATTCCAATGAGAGGTTCAATAATGATTACGTATCTCATAAAGCTAATATAAACCCCAAATATAAATCTATTTGCAAAAGGTATCTAAAGGCTGCAGCTAAAGCTAATAAATTTATAGCTATCTGTAAAGCTTATGAGAGTAGAGAAGGCATCTTAAGAACTCTTAATGCCAATATCCGTAAGTTACAGTAGGAACTATAAAAGATTACTAACTAAATTTTATAAATATGTATAATTTACAACTTATATCAACTCTAGTAGCTAAGAAGCTTGGTAATAGTATTCCAGGTTTACCCGTAGAAAATAAAATCTTGGTATATTCTCCCACCAAAGAGATTAATACCACTGCTTCTGGTATTATTATCCCAGATATGGTAAAGGAAGGAGTTCCTCGTAAGGGTGTTGTTATTAAATCTGGTGTAATTACAGAAGAATATCAAACTTACAAGGACCACGTGGAAATTGGTCGTATAATCGAATATGGATTGTATGCTGGTAAAGAACATCAATTCGATAAAAACTGTTTACCTCAGGAATTACAACCCTTTTATGAAAAGGGTCTGTTCACCGTATTAGCTTTAAATGAGATTTCATACTCAGAACCCAATAACTTAGATTGATATGATTAAAGATAAGGACAAAAAGAAAAAGAAATTATCTTCTAGTGGCATGACTACTAAAGATAAGATGTTAGCCCGGAAAAAACAATTAGAATCCAAGGGTAATGGTAGTGGATTGGTATTCCCTAAAGAGGGAACTTTAAGAATGAGAATCAAATCTCCAGGGGATGACCAGGAATTGGGTATTGAATTGATTCAATTCTATCTTAATAAGGATTTGGGAGGAGTTATTTCCCCGGCTACTTTTGATGAACCCTGCCCATTTATGGAAAAGTATCAGGAACTGAAAAACTCAAAAGACCCAGATGACCAGGAACTTGCAAAGATGCTGGTACCAAGAAGAAAATACGTAGTGGGTGGAATAGTATATTCAGATGAGAAAGGTACTAAGGTAGATTATGAAGGAAAAGATAAGGGAGTATTAATCCCAAGATCAGTATACCAGGATATTATCGACCTTTACTTGGATGAAGACGAAGCTGGAGATATGACAGACCCAAGAACTGGATACGATATAAAAATTATCCGTTCTGGTTCAGGTAAGAATGATACTACATATTCTGCTCGTGCATGTAAACCTACTAAACTTGACAAGAAGTATTCAGGTAACGTAGATTTGGAATCCATAGTAAGATCTCAGATTAAAGATTACGATGAACTGGAAGAAATTTTGGCATCATTCTTAAAAGAAGGAAGAGATTCTGATGAAGAGGATGAAAAACCAAAGAAGAAAAAGAAAGGTATTCATAAAGATCACTACATGGATGATGATGATGATGAACCTAAGAAGAAAAAGAGAAAGTATACGTCAGATATTTGATAAATTGGTTTTATAAATGGTTGGTAGAGGAGGTAATTCAAGAAATTGGTTATCTCCTTTATTTATGTTAATACATTACAGTATGGCAAAAGGAAAAGTGGGTTTAAAAGTTCCCTCTAAAAACGAATTACTAAAGAAATATGGGTCATCAATAATACTTGCTTCTGAAACAAAAGAAACAGGTCTATGGTTACCAAGTACTTTCTTTGCATTGAATTATACCTTTGGTGGAGGAATCCCATTTGGTAAAATCCTAGAAGTAGCAGGAGAAGAATCCTCTGGTAAATCACTTATAGCTTACAACTTTGCTTATTCATGTCAACAACTGGGAGGGCATGTAATATGGGTAGATGCTGAACAATCATGGATGAATTCTTGGGCTCAAACTAATGGAGTTGACCCAGAAAGAGTTACAGTAGTTAATGATACTCGTATTGAGAATGTTGCGGATGCAGTAGCAGACTTAGCATTATATTTCAGATCTCAGTTAATACACAATGAGCCCATACTTCTGGTAATAGATTCAGTTGCTGCTATGGATTGTGCAGATAACATAGATTCAAAAATGACTGATGCTAAAGCAGAGATGGGAGGTAGAGCAAAGGCTTTGTATAAATACTTCCGTATCAGAAGCGAATTATTTTATCGACTGGGAGTTACACAGATTTATATTAATCAATTAAGAACTGCATTGAATGTTGGATTCGGAAAAGATAATACAACAACTACAGGAGGCGCAGCACTTAAGTTCTACGCTTCAATCAGAGCTGCTTTCTATTCAGGAAGATCTATCACTGTTAAGCAAAAGGGTAAAGAACGCAAAGCTGGGAAACTCGTCACGGTTCGACTTATTAAAAATAAAGTTGCTCCTCCAAGACCTACAATCAGCAAATGCCCAGTATACTTCAATCCTAAGTTCCATGAGGTTGGATTTGATAGATGCTTTGGATTAGAAGATGTATTGGTAGAAAACGATATAATCGTTAAATCCTCAGGTGGAGTATATAAACTCAAGGATAAAACTCTTGCAAGAGGAGAAGAGAAATTTCAAAAGCTTTTGGAAGAAGATGATGATCTAAGAAGAAAGCTTTTAAGGAAAGCAGATATAAATACCATTGGTACTACTCGTAAGAAACTAGAAGCTCTTACAGAAAACTGTTATCCCATAGATGGAGTAGAATACGAATCCTATAATGAATCAGAAGACGAAGAGGAGGAAGACGATGAGTAAGAAAACAATATTACTAATAGATGGAGAGAATATACTTCATCAAAGTTTCCACAAATTCGAAAAGCTTAAGTCTACCGATGGAAAACCAAGTGGAGCAATATTCGGATTTTTTAGATCATTACATGGGTTCTTACATAGGTGGGACCCAGATGAGGTTATTATAACTTTTGATAATGGACACTCTCCTTATAGAGATGCTTTGTTACCAGATTATAAGGGACATAGGAAAAATATTTCAGTAGATTATGAATCTCTTCAATCTCAAAAACGTATTATTATGGGTATGCTTAAGCTCCTAAGAATTAAATATGTTTTTGATAAGCATAATTCTACTAAATATGAAGGAGATGATTTCTTAGCATACCTAGTTTTAAATAAAAAACCCACTGAGAAGGTAATCATAATATCATCCGATAAGGACTTTAATCAACTTATCGGTAAAGACGTAAAAATAAACAATCCAAGGAAAGATGAGATGATTCATCAGGGTAATTGTAAGGAACTATTCGGGTATTCTCCTGAAGAAACAGTAGATTACCTTTCAATGGTGGGAGATACTTCGGATGATATTAAAGGTATACCAGGTATTGGTCCTGTAAAAGCTAGGAAAATATTGGACGAATATGGTACTTTGGATAAATTTCTAGAGCATCATCATCAAACTTCTCATGTAGAGATTGCAGAAAGGAATAAGAAGCTTATAGATTTAAGATTATTTCAAAAAGAAGTACCATTATCCAAGTTACCTATGAAAAAGTTTGCTAATAAGGAGATAAAATACAAGAAATTCAAAGAAGTCTGTATCGAATACTCTTTAGCATCCTTTATGACAAATGAATTTATGAAACCATTTAAAGATTTGTTATCATGAAAAGAATTATGTTTGTAGGGCCAAGTGGAATAGGAAAAACCACTTTGGCAAAGTTCATAGAAACCAAATATGGTATACCCTTTATATCTGGTAGTATGTCAGATTTAATGCCAGATACAAAAGAGATGCACCATGCTGAGTTTTTACACCAAGAATGTGGAGAACTCATAAACAAGGATTATCAATTGTTGAATCTGAGAAATAAGCTTTTCAAGGATAAAGAAACTTTTGTAACAGACCGTAGTTATGTAGATTTAGCAGCTTATTTCATATATAAACAATCTACTAATATCCCCGAATGTGAAGTAGATGCTTTCTTAGATATATGCAAAGATCTTACAGTTCAACAATGTGATTTATTAATATACCTTCCCTTGAGTATGTACAATATGAAAGAATGGCCAATGGAAGACAATAAGAAGAGAATCATAAATAGATATTATCAGGCTCAGATGTCAGATATAATGGGTAACCTGTTAACTCAGTGGAATATCTCAAATAAAATAGATATATTAGTAGTACCTCAATTAGATTTCTACGACAGAATACACATGATAATGTCAAGATTGGATTAATATGAAGAAACAAGTAATAGCAATAGTCTTCTCAGATTTACATCTTAATATATATGCTAAGTTCAATGAAGACAATAAAAGAACCCTGAATCATTTCAGGGTTTTGTCGATTATACAAGAGAAATGTAAAGAGTATAATTGCCCAGCATTATTCTGTGGAGATTTCTTTCATAAGCCAGAAACTATGGACCAAGATCTTATGGAATTGACCTATGAGAAATTTAAGGAATTAGAGTTAAGAGAAAACCAGGTAGAGATATTTTCTATATCAGGAAATCACGACTTGAAGAAAGTTAGCTTTATAGGTAATAAACCCTTTTCATGGGTTAAGTTTTTAGAACAATTTGGGATAGTGAACTTAGATTATGGTAAAAGATTGCTAGGTATGAATGCAGTAGTATATGGTATACCCTACATAGATCACAATGTAGGTTTATCCGAATATCTGAAAAATATAAAGCTTGATAAGAATGCTGATAATATCCTTATGCTTCATACTGATTATCCTGGAGCAAAAGATACGGATGGCAGAGAAATTGATTCAGTAGAAAATCTAAATCTGAATGTACTGAATAGGTTTGATTTAATTATTTGTGGTCATATACACAAACCACAAAGATTATCAAAGAAGGTTTATATGATTGGTGCTCCTTTACAACAAAGAAGAACCGATAAAGATTGTAAACTGGGATATTGGAAACTTTATTCGGATTTATCTATGGAATTTATAGAACTGAAAGGATTCCCAAAATTCGTAGATGTTGAATCCGAAGATGAAATTAAGGATGATGGCAATTATTATACCATTTTACCCAAGAAAACTAGTATTCAAGTAAATATAAACCATAAGATTACTAAGCAAGTTTCTAAGAAAACTCTAGCAAAAAGGTATTTAAGGGAGAAAGGCATAAAGGATGATGCTAAGAAACAACTTTTAATTGATACTTTAAACAAAGCTGAATCATGTTGACATTTACAAGGTTAAATATACAGGGATTCTGTTCTATAGATTCCTTCAGTTTACAATTAAACCAAGATTGTACGGTTCTTATCAAAGCTCCTAATGGTTTTGGGAAATCAACTTTACTGAATGCCTTGGTATGGGCATTATATGGGAAAAATATAAAGGGAGTATCTGAGGTAAATACTTGGAAAGAATACCAACCCAAAGATTATAAGGGAACCATGGTAGAAGTATTTTTTCAGAAAAACCAGGATTCATATAAGGTAATCAGATGTCAAAAATTTAAAGATTACCTAGAGGATGGTGCTAAGGGAAATGATAGACTCATAATCATTAAAAATGCCGAGATTATTAATATCAAGGGTAAGAATGAATTACAGAATGCCATCAATAAAGAACTAGGATTATCCTATCTGTTATTCATGAACTCAATTATGTTCGGTCAGGGTATTAAGAGATTAATCCAAGAATCTAATTCAGATAAGAAAAAGCTTTTTGAAGAAGTCTTCGATTTAGAATACCTAAATTTAGCAAAGGGTATAGCTAATCAAGATAAGGCAGTTATCTTAAATGAGATTAATCAATTAGAATCCGAATCCCTTTCACTAAAGAAAGAATTAGAGGCCAATAAAGAAGCTTACTTCGATTTGAGGTCAAGGGAGAAATCCTTTAAGAAAGATCTCAGAGAAAAATCTAGGAAACTAAAGGAAGAACGGAAAGACCTAACTGCGTTACTTATTGCAAAACAAAAACATATTTCAGATGAAGTAGATGTAGCAATAGAACAAAAGGTAAGAAATCAAACCAAAGCAGTACAAGAGATAAAGAATCGAATTAAGATAAATAAGGAAACTCTAAGTACTCCCTTAAATGAACTGGTGGATGAGTCCATAGAATTAATAAAGAATAAACAATATAAGAAAGCCTTGAAAATGCTTACTCCCATCAGTAAAGCATTTAAAGAAAGGGAAGAACTTCAAAGCTTATATGAAGAATCCGTAGAGAGATTAGATGAACTAGAATTTAACTGCAGTAAGTATAAGACTTTAGTGAAAGAATGTTCTGATATTGCTTCAGACTTGGCAGATATAGACCAGGAAATAAAAGACCTTAAGAATCAGAAACTAAAGGTAATGTCTACTAAATACAAAGAAAGACTAAAAAAGATTCGTAAGGATTTAAGAAAGGTAGATGAAGATTACCATAACCGAGAACTAGAGTTAGAGAATTATAATTGGTTGATAAATGACCCTCTTGGTAATAATGGGATCAAGGCATATCTATTTGATTCATCCCTACATTTATTAAATCGTACTCTAGCTAGTTATTCAGAAGTATTAGGTTTTAGAATTGAGTTTAACATTGATCTTAATTCAACTAGAAAGGATTTTGTTACTCTTATAGAAAGGGATAATCACATTATTGATTATGATGAACTGTCAGGAGGTGAAAAGACTTTGGTAAATCTATGTATGGCTTTCGCAATGCACGAATCTTTAACTGCAAGTAAGGGTATTAATCTGGCATTCTTAGATGAAGTATTTGAATCTCTAAGTTCTGATAACATAGAATTGGTAATAAACCTAATAAAACACATATTCAACGGTAAATCATTATTTTTAATAACACATCACGACTCATTACCTTTATCAAATACTAAGATCCTGCAAGTAGAGAAAATCAAGGGCCTTAGTTATTATAAACCACTATGATCCATAAACAATACAATGAAATTATGGCAAATAGTAAAAAGAAAGGTAATCGATTTGAACTCAAAGTCTCAAAATGGTTTACGGAATGGACTTCTTTCAAATTCGGCAGAACACCTTACTCTGGTGCAAATCATCAGAGTAGGGATTTGTCTTCGGATATTATGTGTCAGGATGAAAGACATGCCCATAGATGTAAAATCTCGGTAGAATGTAAAAACTACAAAGACATCAAATTCGAACATGTATTATTGGGTAATAAATCCTGTGATATATTAAAATTCTGGGAGCAAGCAAGTAAAGATGCTAAAAGGGCAAAGAAAGTACCCATCTTATGTATGAGATATAATTCAATGCCCTCATCAGAATTTTTCTTTGTAGTAGATTATAAACTCGGTAGTATTATAGCTCAGTACATTACTAAGTCCATGTATATTCAAGTTCCCGGTAATACTCTTATGGTATTCATGGCTAGTGAAATATTAAAAGTACCGTACAAGATGATTCACAAACAAGCTAAGTTAATCGTAAAAAATCAGTAATATGAAAAAACGTATCCCATACTCCTATGTAATCTTCTACCTAGAAAGAAAGTATTATCACCTTATCGAGAAAGAGTTAAAAGAAAAGGGATACGAAAATATCAAGGTTATTATCCCAACTCTAGATATACTTAAGAGAACAGTAAAGGGTAAGATGGTATTTGAATCTGTTCCTATACTTTTCAATTATGGTTTTATGAGAATGCCCACAGAGAATGCTTTCTCAAGGCCTTTTTTAAATAAACTAAAACGAAATATCTCAGGTATAAGAACCTTTCTTAAATCTACTGAAACAATGCACGAAAGAAAAAAGAAGGTACGCATAGATAATGCTGAAGACTTCGATGATTTTTCATTAGTTGCAACTTGTTCTAGAAAAGATGTAAGGAGATTCATAAGATTAGCAAAAGCAAATAAGAAATATTCTGTTGATGACCTTATGAATGTAAAACCGGGTGATTACATCGTTTTAAAAGGGTATCCCTATGAAGGTATAGATGCTACGGTATTAGATGTAAATTACTCAAATAGAACAGTAAAAGTACTAATTTACCCAGAACATGGTAAAATGGAAGTAACTCTTGATTTTGATAGTGTTCTTTACAGTGTATATCAGGATTCAGACCCAGATAAATTACATTGTAATAACTTTGACTATGACCCAAATTCTATTACTTCTGAAAAGATAGAAGAGAACATTAATAAAAGGAGGCGTTAATATGAATGAATACCAAAAGAAAGCATGGGACTGTTTGACTCCAACCGAGCAGCAGTCCCTTTTTCTTCAGTTATCAGAGAGTAAATCCTCTTGGGAAGCTGGAGAGATATTAAAATTATCTCATTATAAGTACCTAGAAATAAAAGAAAGGTCTGAAAAGTTCTTCCGATTATTTTCGGATTTCTTCGAAATACATGAGTCAATATTTAGACCAGATTGCCCCTGTGAAAGAAACTTCCAGGATTATATCGAGGCTTGCATAGAAAAAAGGATGAAAAGGAAAGAGGCTCTACTAAATACTGGAGATGCCTCCCAATTAGTTCCTAAGGTAAATACTCGTAATCTAGAAAGAAATATAAGAAGACTACAAGGTTCAGATAATGAATGGGATAAACATTCTCTAGGTTTGATATTAGAATTCGATAGATGGAATAACTTTAGGATATTACCCAGGCAAGTACAGCAACCCTCTGCTTTCAAAAGAAGAGCCAATAAGAAAGAAAAGATTTATATCAACTACTTATTAGAGAAAGTACCAGAATGGGTTCATACTAAACTAAGAGAAAGGTTTAAGTATAAGGTAAAGCCTAGTATAAAGAAATGGTGGGTATGTTTAATATCTGAAGATTTATATACTGATGGATATTTATTACTTCCCGTAAGACCTACAGATGAGGTAATGAGGGAATTCAGTAAATTCTACATGTATATATTCGAGGATAAGGATGATGCAGATACATTTGGATTCATGGTATCTAAATTCAATGCCAAGACTACTACTGTAAAACTAGGTCAGAAGTTTTGGCCAGAATATAGATTATGTATCGAAAAGGCTTTGAATTACAATCAGGTAAATAACATGGATTTCAATGTGAAGCAATTGGATATGGCCTATAACACTCACATAAAACGAAAACCAAAGAAGAAACCTCAACCAGGAGCTGCTAGAGTGAAAGAAGACTCCTTCTATTGATCCTCAGCTAATATTAAAATAATAAGTAGAATATTTTTTTATATAATATATAAGTATTATATTTGCATCAGAAAATTAATTAGACAAAATTTTAATATAGACAATATGAAGAATACCAACTTAGACATCCGCTTTAACAAAGCAAATAATATCCTCAACCAATTCAGTGATAGCTGGGAGGATGATAAATTGAACCTATTACCTAATTTTCCAAAAATTAAGGATATGGTATCAAACCACATTACTCAAGAGAATTACTTATGGTTAATCACTTATGATTTACCTAATGATCTCTTCGATAAGATTGATAACATGGGATTAGTTCCCTATGAGTATGTAACTCATGAAGAATTAACTCAAACCTATTACAATCAAAGATTCTAAAACTATGGCAAAAAAGAAAAAAGATAAACCAGCTCCATCAAAGGAAAAACAAAATTTCCTAGGAGCTGCAGGTAGAAACATGAAATACAAGGATCTTAAAAGAAAGGCAGTAATCCTTGGTATGCCTTTTCCAGATGCTTGTGCTGCAGGAGTATTTGATTTAATCAAGTATATCAGTAACTCTACTAACAAACCCGATAAATCCTTAATTGACCAGTATGATGAATGGGCAGATAAACAATTGGAAGCAATTGGTTATGATAAAACTGACCCAATCCGTAATTCAAGATTAAGATTAGGATTCTTAGGAGAAGAGGGAGAAGATGGTATTCGAAAATTAAAAAGAGTACCAGGTATAAAGAAACCCAAAGAAAAGAAACCTCCAAGAGAAAGAGATTCTTTTAATCTAATCAAGGGTACTAAGAAATCCTACTGTTATGAATTAACCGAAAAGGGATTTGACCAAGAGAGAGTAGTAAGGAGAATGAAAAAGAAATTCCCTGATGCTAATGAGAAATCTATTCAACTCTGGTACAGGGCTGCAAAAAGGAAATTAAATGGTAAAACTAGCAAGGGATAATCGGAAAATATACCCAGACTTAATATATGTATGGACTTGGAGGCCTGATGAATATTGGGGATGGACCAAATATCAATATGCAACAGAAAGTAAATACCGAACCGAGAAGTTGTTATATAAAAAACATATATGTGGTTTAGGATTCTTTTCAAGATACCATGCTAGAAGAACCATAACTCTTTTATTAGGAGTAGATGCCAATTTATACATTCATACTATCAAGGGTAAGAATCTTATAAAACAAGGCATAACTGATTTACCCAAGAAAGGTCATCAATCGATATTCTTTAAGGGTAAGCCAACTAAAATACGAAGATTTATCTTTCCTGCTGAAGCAAGAATGGATAAACATAGGAGAAGGCATTTTGTAGTAAGAATGAATAAAATTTATAAGAAACATGGAAGAAGGGCATTCAACAGGGCATACCAAATTGCATTATACGGGTATAGGGATGAATTCTCACCTGAATATCGAAAGCAAAAGAGATTACAGGTCCATTCTGCTATCCTACAGGAGATACAACAAGCTGAGTCAAGGAGAAAAGAACCAATTTAACCTTGATTGCTTGAATCATCCTCCTAGGATTTGGCAAATAGCCCTGTTCCTTACCAAGGTATATCATATTAAGTTTAATCGTATCTTATTCAAAAAGGCCTACGATTTCTTAGATGACTTTGGAGAAGCTTCTCTGAAATTTCAGAATCAGGTTATTATCCCAGATAAATATCTCATAAGAGAATTACAATGGGAACTATGGAAACCTCTATCTGGTTATAAAATAAGGAATAAGTATGCTTACTTCATGACCAATAGGAAACTAGATTCAGAAATTTGGGTCTACCCAATAAGATTTTCTGATAACTATGAAACTTCGAAAAAAGGAAAATATCAATCATACACAGAAATGATGGGTAAATTGGGTTTTCCAGGTTTAACTAAAATATCATATAGCGATGAACACTAAATTAGAACAACATGGACCATATAATCCATTTGAGGGTAAATCCTTTAAGATTATGACCTATAATCAAGTGGACCAAGTTATAAACTCTGAAGTAGTTGAAATAACTTCACAGGAACAGTTTAATACCGTTCTAGAAAACATAAAACAATTTAATAATGCACATGAATCTTTGGGACCATTCCTAAAGAAGTATAAAAAGCTTATAACTGAGTGATTAACTATATTCATTAACAAACCATTAAAATTAAACAATTATGGCTAAGAAAAAAGAAACTAAGAAAGTTGAACTTAAAGAAGTATCTAGAGTAGAAATCAACGGTAATATCATTATTACTTACGAAGATGGCTCTGTAAAAATTATCCCGGCTCCTATTATGTTGACTGCTGACCAGGCATCTGAAATCTTCGGTTCAGAAGAAGATGAAGACGAAGAAGAGGAGGAAGAATCCGATGATGATGAGGATGAAGAAGAATCGGAAGATGACGAAGATGAAGATGATTCTGAAGAGGATGAGGAAGACGAAGAAGATGAGGACGAGGATGATTCCGATGAAGATGAAGAAGACGAGGAGGAAGAAGAGGAAGAACTGACTGGAGAAGCTCTTGCTGAAATGGACTTCGAAGAATTGGAAGATGTTTGCGATGACAAAGACCTTGATACTGATCCGGACGACTTCGATGAAGAAGACATTGAGAAACTCCGTAAAGCAATTGCCAAGGAATTAGGTATCAAATTGCCCGCTAAAAAAGAAGCTAAGGGTAAAGGTAAAAAGGGTAAAAAATAACCCATTTACCTAGCATAAAGGGTAGGGATCATCTCCTACCATAAAAATTAACTACTATTAGGTTATGTAGAAGTCACAACTTATTTATAACACAACTTTTAAAAACTTATTAAGATTATGGCAAAGAAAAAAGAAGACACCAAGAAAAAGGGTGCTAAGGAAAAAGATCCTGAAAAAGAAGCTAAACGCAAAGCTCGTATGGAAGCTATCAAAAAACGTCCTGCAGGTCAAAGACCGAACGGTAAACAAATCGATGTTATCAAGATTTCTGATAATTCAGAAGTTCAGAATTTCGGTTATGCAATCAAAACCAAGAAAGGTGCTCAGGGAGTATTGGTAACTTCAGTATTGGTAGTAGATGGTGCTCCAGTAAACACATCGGTTGCTTTTGTTCCCGGAGAATTGGCAATTAAGTCAAAGAAAGGACATGGTGTTATCACTACTCCGAAGTCAAAGAAAGAAAAAGACACTGACGAAGAAGTAGATGAAAAAGACACTGACGAAGAAGTAGATGAAGAAGAAACTTCTGAAGAAAACGAAGATTAAACTCCATAACGATTATACATTATATCAATTATCCAAAGCCCATTGCCTCACAAAGGTGATGGGCTTTTTTTTTATTTTCATAACCTATGGTAACCAAAGAAGAGATAAGAAAGAATATACAAATCATTGCACTTAATAATCTGATAGAAGATTATACTTCATTTCTAGAAGTATGCAAAAATCCCTCAGAAAGGGAATTAACAGAAAACATAATATCAGAAGCTAAGGAAATGATTTCAGAATATCAATCCCAAATAAAGAGGCCACAATGGAAAAAAGATCCTTCTCATCCTTAATTTCACAGATTGCTGAAATATACAAGGATATCAAATACTATAAATACCAAGCCCATATATCCTTGCAGCAAAGTAAGATGGGTGAATATAGGAAACACCAAGCCCATATTATGTATCAGAAAAGAAAACTTTATTCTTTATCACAAAGAGTAAAAGATATTCTTAACAATCCAGTTCTAGAAGTGAAATATATATGGGGAAATGAAACTAAAACCAGTATTTTCTCAGGATTAACCCAAAGAGAGATATCTGATTATCTTCATACTTGTGCAATGGTAAAAGGAATTGAATTAAAAATCCTAGAAATCAAGGAAATCCCTACCTTTAATTCGGATTCAATTCTATAGGTAAATATAAACTCATAAATTAATAAGGATATGACAAAGAAAGTAAAACCTGCTAAAAAAGCAAAGAAACCGGCTGATAAGACTCCGGAAATCACAAAAGCTGCAAAGGCTTTGGAAAACTACCTAAAAGAAAATAACCTGGATCCTGCAAAGGATTGGTCAAAGGACAAAACTCATGGTAAGGCAGTAAAAGAACTTATGGCAAAACTTAATAAGGAAAGAGATAAAGTTGCTGCCCAATATCCTGAGAAAGACACTGCTAATCAGAAGAAGCTGGTAAAAATGAAAAAGGCTTCTGAAGATGAAAAGAAAGCTAAGAAGGAAGCTAAAGCAAAAGAGAAAAAGGAAAAAGCTAGTTCAGGTAGAACAGCAACTAAATACGATTATCCTTTGGTAGACGGAAGAGAAATGACTTCCGAAGAAAAGAAGAAATATCGTATGGCTCAGAGAAAATTGGCTGCAGGTAAGACTCCAAAAGAATCTAAGCCGAAGGAAGAACCTAAGAAGGAATCCAAAAATGATAAGCCTTCTAAGAAAGATAAAAAGGCCAAAGATTCTAAGAAGAAAAAGGCCAAAGACGAGGATTAATTTCCATTCTTATATTTGTTTTGTTAGTTATTAGTAGTTTTGGGCCTGGCAATAATCTTTGTCCAGGCCTTTTTTATCTCTAAAGTTATGAAAGAAGAAAAAGAAATATTCAAACCCAAACTGCGTATCACTACACTTTCAGAAAATGGTAATCCTTTATCTGATAGATTAGTAGATGCTTGCACTGAGATGTATGCCGGTCCAAAGGTACAACATAAAGGTCCCATAAGAATAGAAGTAACCCTTGTTAATCAACAAGATATTTCTCAATTCAAAGAATACTTGGATAAATTATCTGGTAACTTACCAATCAAAGAATCTGCAGGTAGAGGAAGACCCTCTAATACTCAATCTAAAGAATTGGAATCCCCAAGAGAAGATATCCTTGCTGATGTAGAAAAGATGGTAAATGAAGGCAAAAGCCAACAGGATATTATTAAGTATCTTAGAGATCTTGGATTTGTATTCATCCTTACAGAGGATTTTCTTTATCATTTCCCGGAATTTAAATTCGATAAGAAAGATGTGGGAGAACCCACCAACAATGGCCAATATCTCGATTCTTATTCATGGATGGCAAGATGTATAAAGAGAGCAAAAGATCCTAAGACAGATAAATTTGACCCTATGATTCTATTTGGGTTCAGTATTCTGCAAGGTCCCTCAAAGAAGATCGTTCCCTATCTGTATAAGGAAAGGAAGAAACCCTTTAGGGCTCAGACTGGTAAAACTACTATCTCATTCTCTCAGGCAGAATTTACTAAGTTACCTAAGTATATGTTAGAGGCAGAACGAATTAAATTCTCTACAGAGCAACGACAATTGCTTATGACTCCGGATAAGAAACCCTCTAAGTTCTTCTTAAGATGGGCATCAGATGCCATATTCCCCGATTCAATCAAGGAAAAGATGGCTGAGATCCTGAAGAGATAATCCACTACCTACCTCAGCAATATTTGCATATTATATATAAAATTTATATATTTGTATAACGAAATAAATAATAAGAAAAATGGATGCAGAAACCAAGACGGTTATTAAGAACATTGCCCAAATCCAAGTTGAGGCACTAACTCATATCTCTAAAAATTTAGAGGATACCGATCATTACCTTCTTAAAAAACTTCTTCAGATTGAAGAAGGAGAAATAAGAGGAGTATTAGATAATATGATAAAACTCTATTCAGATATGATAGAATATCCTCAACTTATAAAAACTCTTACAGAGTATCAATTATACGTCTGCTCTCATATCCTATGGAAAATGGAGGAAGAATGGATAACAGATAATTCTCAAGGAGTTTTGGGAGCATGGGCAATCATTCAAAAATATACCAACGTATTACATCCGGAGTTAACACTTTTAAAACTTTAAATTATGGACAGAGAAGAATATCTTGAATCAGTTACCCTGAATACTGGTATTAAAATGAATCCAGTAGAATCTTCTAATATAGAAGGTATTGGGTATGACAACAAAAACAAACACTTATGGGTTGCTTTTAAGGGCAACAAAGTTTACCGGTATGATTTAGTTCCCAGAAAAACTTTCGAAGAACTAATGAATGCCGAATCTAAAGGGAGATATTTTAATTCTCATATCAAAGGACAATATGAAGCTACAGGATATGAACTCAAAAACTAAACATATTATTTTTCCGTTTTCCATTCTGGGAGTTACTCTTTTGGGATTCACTATTGCCAACACCAATAGTACCCGGAGGGTAACTCCTCCTTATGTAAAGGAGAGTAGAGAAGATTCTATTAGAAATGTAAAACGGTATGAGGAAAGCAAAAGAAGAGATTCTATATTCTTTGCTAAAGTAGATTCTATAAAGAAACTAAAGGATTCTCTTAGTAATCGGAGATTATACCAATATGCTTTCCTAGTAAGAGTTACTCCAGATAATATAATATTTACCGCAAGGAAATCTGGTTATCAACAAGTAACTTTAGATGCTCATTATACTAAACCCAGAGTATATTACCAAGTATTCACTTCCGATAAACCCTTATCACCGGAGGAAGCTTCTGCTTATGCCGAGAAATATGAACATGATCCCAGTAAGGTAACTATATTAACCGTAGAACAGTATAATCAGAGATATGGTAAATCTTCATCTATTTCAGAATATGATATCTTTACTGAAGGTCTAGATTCCTACTATGATGATCCCGAAAACCTAGATGAGAACCCAGATGAAATCTTTGATTTCCTACTCGACTAGAGATCCTCAGCTATTGATAAAATAAAGTAGAATTATTTTTTATTTAAAAAAATAGTTTGTATATTTGCATAGAGAAATTAATTAATAACCTTTTAATATTAGTCAGTTATGAAAAAAGTAAATTTGAACAAGGTAACCGAGTTAATCAACAATCAAGTATCTAACTCATTGAAGGAAGCTAAGGCTTCTAAAACACAAAAGCCAAAAGAAACTAAAGAATCTAAGGCTAAGGAAGAACCCAAAGCAAAATTGGTAAAAACCACTACCAAGAAAGCTTCTACTAAAAAGGAAGAAGTTGTCAAGGAAGTTGCCAAACAACAGAAACCCAATATCATCGAACAAGTAATCTCCAATCGGGAAGTGAAATACATTTACCCAGATGATGTTACTGATACTCTTTCAAGAAAGAAATGGAGACAACAAACCCGTAATGAACTTCGTAAATTAGAAAGGGAAATGCTCCGAATCCAAGATCATAACTCTAAAGAATACCAGTCTGCCCAAAATAAATATATTACCTTCCAGAAAAAAGTATTGAAGGTAGATGAAGCAGTATAATTAATCCTTTGTTAACCCGGGACTGGGAACACATTAGTTTGCTATTTTCAAATTCCCAGTCCCATATTTATTTTGGTTATGGACTATCGAATATTCTCCGATAAGGAGATGGAAAAACAGGAAAAGGACATGGTAGAACTTCACAAGAGATGTGTAAAGAATTACCTTGTTCAAAGATCTCTCAAACACGGAAAGATTAAAAAATTCTTTATCGTATACGATTATTATCTAGGCACTGAGAATATAAGAAATTACTTTTTCAGGCCTATAGATATGTTCGTAAGGTTTTTATTGTTGGGTAAACTTGAAGAAATAGAAGATTATGTCAAAGCTGATTCTAGAAAGAAGAAAAGAAAACATAAGAGAAATAAAAGTATGGTATCTTCAGAGTCAAAAACTATACGAAGAAAAAATGGTAGAGATAAATAAGACCAGCAAGGTTTTATTCTCTGGGCCAGTATCTTCTATGGTTGCTTGTTGGAGAAATGCTTTACTCTTGGTAAGAAGATCTTATAGGATATCGAAAGAATCTAGAATTTCTTTAAGAAACCTTCAGCATAATACTAGGGATATTAATGCAGTAAATGACTTAGAATTAGGTCAAGGTGTCAAATTTATAATCATTGAATTATGTTTCGAGAAATAGTAAAAGATGTATATATCGGTAAATCACAACTGGGGATCTGGGTAAATGGGAAAAGGGTCCCCAAAGAAACTCTGGTAAAGGATATTGCCTTACCAACCCTACTGGGAAATAAATTGCCAGATTATGGTACCATAGGAAATTTTACCCAGTGGGAATTCGAAGTTAACCCAGGAGGCAATCACAAATTATTTATCACAGGTATACCCAAGAAAACTTATGACTTGGATTTATACCGATTAAAAGGGAGATTATGGTCATCCTATTACGAGGATGATAAAAGGGGATACTTATTTCAGGTATTACCCTATGATATTAAACACTTAGAAACAGAGATATAATATAATGGAAACAAAAGATTACGTAAAGATATTTAGACTAGATCAAGAGAACTTCCAATTTAATAGAGGAGAGTTTATGAATAAAATGGGAGAAGATTTACTAGAAGTATGCCAAAAGCAACAAAAGATAAACCCAGCAACTGGTCACATATATTATTCAGATTTTAAAAAGATAGTAAAACACTTCGAGGATAAATTTAATGAAATCAGTCGGCAAAATATAAGACCTTTATCACAGAATTTATGGAAGGCATTTTTTGCAACTCAGGTAGTGCCCCTAAGAAAACTCTGGTACCCAGAAATACAAAAAAGGATAGAGGAAATGAAAAATAACTCTAGTGAACAAGACAAAAAATCCTCGAGAGGTAAAAAAGGCAATTATGGCAAAGGAAATCGTTGACCTTCATGGCAATATTTTTAAGGTAATTAAAGGTTGGGAATTTTATAACAAGGTTCCCAACCTTGAAGGAAATTATACCTGGATATTTACTAGGGATAGGATTACCGATACTCAATTCATTTTGGCTTTAAATGAAGAACTCAATATAGCAGTTGGTTATGGGTATTCTAATATTTATCAACTATACGTAGCTTATCCTCTTAAAAGGATGGGATACGATGAATCTAAGGATATAAGAAAAGAATATTTGTATAATGGCAAAAGACAACATAAAAAGATTTCCTAGACCTATGGGAACTACTGCAATGGCAGCAGAATACCAAAAGAGTCAGAATCTTGAAGATTTACAAAAGGTATACAACTACATTATCAATCACTGGTTGATGGGTAATGGTATGCTATGTGGGATTATGTATGATATTAATACCTTCTCAACAAAAACAGGTATAGATATCAATTACATACGAGTATTTATGAGAGATAGATTATTGCAATCTAAGCTCTGGGATAAAGAAAGACAGGAAGAAATGCTACAAGCTCTATTGGGAGAACAAGTAGCATGGGCTTTAGAGGATAGAATGGAAATCTCCCATCAGGTAAATATCCTAAGAGAATCTCAGGGAGGGCATTACACTCCATTCATATCGGCTGAATTGAATAAAGCTCTTAAGATGAAACTGGATTCTTCTACTTCATTACAGTCTATCATACGTACATTTATGGGTGGAGGAACTACCAATATCTTTAATCAATTTGGAGATACCCAGAATAATCAATTAAATCAGAACCAAGGCATATCAATAGATGAAGCTAGAAAGATTATCCTAGAATCTCAAAAGATAATGGACAAGCCACAGGAAGCCAAATTATTGGCAGATCACTATGATTTATCTTCTTTACCCGAGGTAGTTGCTACTAAGCAAGAGGGAATTGATACTACCAAAGAGGGCCTTACTTTGAATACTGCAGAGATGAGGCAAATTACCGATGATTACAAGGGAGCTATGGAACTCTCTTCAAGAGAACACCATGAATTAAGAAGAGAGATAGAAGCTAACATAGATCCCGAGGATCCAGACCCAGAGATAGATATGTATTTAGATGAAGAGCAATATGAAGAAAAAGAGCCTACATCAATAGCTGAACAATTCCTCAACAGGTAATCAAGGTTTATTGCATAATTAATTTATTATTCTTAAATTTGCAGCATAATAAATTAATAATAAATTATAAGATTATGGATAAAACCACATTAAAACAGCTTAAACCAGGTACACTATTCAGATTAAAAGATTCTGAATCCAGTCCAGTATGGGTAAGAGATCATTATGATAGGTCTTCTAAAACTTATGCTTGCCATAAATACGAAGACTACAATCATGAGGCTTTCTTCAAAGGAACCAGAACAGTATTCATTAATTTTACAGATTAGACATTATGAACATCAAAAACCTATTCAACAGATTTCGTAAACGGGAACCAGAGTTAAGTTATTCCCTGAATCTAATCTACCTAGAAGATACTAAGGTAGTATTCAACCAGAATATACAATGTGCTAAAGACCTAGAGAATTACCTATCGGCTTATATGAGACTCTTTGGTATGTATTCAGATAAACCCTATGTACTAATCTATCAGGAATACAAAAGCAGATACTGGGTATATGACAAAGAACCTTACCTATTATACTACAAGGTACCACTCATAGTTAACCTCAGTAGAAAGCTATCAGGTAAATCAGACATGGTAATAACTAAAGAAAAATACCAAGCTGCTAAGGATTTAGTTCCAGCCCATGAAGTATCTGATAGATTCAAGATACCAGAATATATTACTGGAGTCTTTACAGATATCTGGTATAAATGCCAAGGATATATGGATACGGACCATGTTGGTTTAGAGGAGATACTGGAATTGATGCAGCACAATTGGTTAAAGGAATTCGAATTATTAGTATTCAAAAGGAATTATGATACAGATATGTTATTCCTTAGTCATTCTCTTACCTATATCTTAGATCAGACAGAAGAAGAGGGCAGAAGAATATGTATTCAAAACATTATCGAACGTAACATAAATCAAGAAAATCAAGATGAAAACGAAACAATTTAACGTAAGCCAGTCTAGAATATATCCAGATATCAGAGATAAATATCTGGATTATATGGGAGAACAATATAATATGTTTATTTCGGATGATACTCTAAAGAATGATCTCAGAGAAATCCTTCGAAAGGGTACTAATAAAACCATCCATTTCAATATTCTAGAAAAGAACTCAGATCTCTTGGTATTTGAAACCTCTGAATACAGTACTCTATTAGAGTTCACTAACCATTATCTCTGGATATTCAGGCTAGTAAACGATAAATGGAATTTAATCCGATACAGAGTATAAATTCGAAAGGCAGACTAATCATCTGCCTTTCTTAGCGTTTACATACATCCTCAGCTTAGTATTCCAGAATTTGCATATATAATTTAAAGTAATTATATTTGTATCAGAAAAAGAAATCAATAACATTTTTAAAATTTAGACTTATGAAAAATAATGAAACCTTCCAAACCCCACAACATCTAGACAAGTTAGTTACTAACCTAGGTCTTCAAATCCAAGAATTATTTTCCTTAGACTTAGAGGAAATCCTAGATTACAGCAACAATCTAATGAATCTATTAGTTAATGCCTACGTTGAAAACCAATGCTTAGCATTATCTGCAATGATATCTAAACAGGACGGATTTGCAATATACTCTTTCTTATTTCAAACTCCTGATACTTCTAACGGTGCTGCAGATGCTCTGGTAAGCTTTGCCATGAACTTTACCGATGGAGAAGCTAATATCAAATCTATCAACAGAATATCTTCAAACATAATGCAAATCACATTTACAGTATGACACCCATAAGAAGACTTTTAATTGATCTAGCCGAGAAACTAAACTTGGCTAGATTAAGATGGTACCATCTTAATCATCAGGACCAATACCTTCAATCAGTAATTTATGGTAATCCTGATAATTGTACCTTGTTCAGACTAAGGGAAGTACTTACTAATTTGCTTAGAGCTAACTTCTTAAGTTACTACATATTAGCAGATACTCCTGAATCTCTATCTATTTCAATACAAGGTAATGCTATCATTACATTTGTGATAACTAAAGACAATTACATAACTTTTACAATAACGAAATTATGAGCACAACTCCATACCCAGGTCCAGATGAAGTAATTATACCATCTCGTATATATTTCGATGAAGGTAAGAGAATAGATGTTAAAGTATGGCCTAAGACCATTCAATTAACAGGTCCCACTAAGGATTTAAACAAGGTATTCAAAACCCTTGAAGAATATGATGATTGGTGGCATCAGTTTAAGAAAAAGAATCCAGATGCTTTCCGTAAAGATGCGAAATATGTAAAATCCATTAATGGCCTTTTCCTTATTCAGAAAAGGCTCTATCAGATACCCAATAGAAGCCTCAGCTAAGTAATCAGGGATATTGCATATTTAAAAATAAAGTATTAAATTTGCATCAGAGAAAAGAAATATATTATTCATTTAAAATTTAGGCAGTCATGAACTTGAACAACATTACAACAGCCCTTAAAACCGGTATTACAATTTACCAATACGAACAATGGCAAAATACTGGTTCAGTCAACCTAATGCAAAAGGAATCTCATATGCTTTCCAAGGTTTGGCTTAAGACAAATATCCATAACCCAGATTCTTTGGATAAACCCTTTATCCAACTCTCTGCTACTTTTACTTCAGAATTCGATATTCAAGAATACAACGAATGGTTAAGGGCTAACCAGTACAAGTTATATCCATTGCTATTGGATATTCTTAAGATATCACTAAAGGATAATTTCTACAATTACTCCAATGCTTCTAATATTCATTACGAAGGAGGGAAATTCCCAAGTATGCTTACCATTCAATTATTTAACTTAGAATTCTAATGTCATGAAACTAACAATAACAACCCTAGTAATCGTAGAAGGCTCTTATATCCAAGGAATTTTCCATTCCTTGGAAGAGCATCCAGGTAAAGCTTACCAAGAACTGGTAGACCAAGTAGAAAACGAATATGGTTATGATGCCGATAAAGATCATGTACCATTACATTTCAAAACTATCCAAGACATAGAGAATTACGAAATCGAGATAGAAGACGAACCCTTTGACGAGTTCCTTGGTAATATTATTACCTATGCTTCAGAGGATGACTTATTCGAAAACTTGAGAGAAAATCTTATTCACATGGATTTAACCAAAGGTGCTGATGACCAATACTATGATTATTCTCCTTTTCAGGTAGAGGCTATCCTATTCGGAATCCTTCAATTAACTCCAGAACACCAAGATATAATCGTAACTGATCTCAAAAAACACCTAAAATCCTTTATTCAAGACAAAGACCAAGCGGAAGAGATGATAACCCAATATACCTGTTATTACAATGCCATCAAGAGATGGGAATCCAATCACAAGAAAACAGAAATCCTTCATCAACTTGAGATATCAAACCTACTCGAACAATTAAAAAATAACTAAAACAATGAAAACAACAAATCCTTCATCAAGAATCACAATCAGTCAGAATGGTAATCAAATACTAACCTGCAAAGTATACAAAGAGCCCAACTATATATTATCTATGTCCAATGAAGAAATATTAGAATTCATCTCTGGACTAGATTATATAGGTAACCTACCAACGGTACCAGACCTAGAGAAACCAATAGAGATCCAAGTCTCAACCACCCGACAAATACCCTTAGAACAAAACAAAGAAGTCCAAACCAAAATCAAAGAGATAATATACAATAACCTCTATGATACTCTAGTAGATGAACTAAAGGGTACCATCTCTAGGTTCCAAGCCCAGTATAACATCCAAGAGATAAACCCATACCTACAGGATATACTTCAGAACCCAGAAGATCTAGTATCCCTCTCCCAACACCACAAAAGATAAATAAAAGAATACCTAGAGCCCAGAAAACTCTAGGTATTTCTGTGTACACAAACCAAGTATATAATCAATTACCTCCCAAAAACAAAATAAAACCAAGTATACAGATACTAGGTACACAACCAATATACCTACCCCACTCCCAACAAAGAAATATACAAATAACAAGGTATACAATTAACCTCATACACACCTAATCTGAATATACACATATCACTAACTAAGATACAAATCCCCTATATCACAATCAATATATAATACATATAACTAATACTAATATACATATCTTAGGATCTTGGTTTCCCTTCTTTTCTGTGTACCGATGGGGGTTTTTCGAAAAAGTCAGGAACATACCCATTTGGCTGCCCCTCTACTATACCAAACACTATAGCTCTCAAAATTTAAAGTACTAAATCCTTGAGGCCCCAGAGGCCATTTTAGGCAATAAAATCACCATACATGGCCTCTCAAATCACAGAAAAGCAAAAAGTACACTCTGGCAATAGTTTTTGAGATACGTACATGAGCCTTTTTGACACGTAGCCATTTTAGTAACGCCTATATATAATATACTAATATGGGTGGGATTTAGATACGTATGTATTTTAGCTTCACACGTGTAATTGAAAAGTGTTCTGTTTGGCTAGTTTGTGTAATCTAGGATTTAGGTTGTGATTTTGTGTACCTAGCCTCGGATTTTAATTGCCAAGAGGCTAGGATTTATATTAAAATTGTGTACCTAGAGGGGCCATTTTAGGCTCGGATTTTATAAAACTGGGTACACAAAATATGCCATAAATAGCCTCGGATTTTATAAATTTCTAGGCAATCAATGGGCCAATTTTAATTGCCATCCTAGTAATATTGTTGTTAATTGCATAAGTATTTATATTATGGTTATTTTAGATAATTCTAGGACATTAGTGGCCTTCGAAAGGCAATCAAGGATATTGCATAATTAAAATATTGTTCTTATATTTGCAGCAGATAATTAATTTAATAACTAATTAAAATTTTAAGATTATGGAAACAACTATTACCACAATCGATAACCCAGACCAAGACGGTATACATATACTAACTTTCCTTAAAAACGATCCAGAACATTTCGATGACGATGACACTGCAAGCATTACTTGCATCGAATGCTTACGGGACACATTTGCCTATGATCCTGAAGCATGCTTTGGCCAAGCCCCAATCATAACAGAGTTCAATAGCTTTTTCACAGTATCAATCCCCTACAATTATTAAATTACTAACCTGGCACCCATAACAGGGTGCCTACAAATCCTATTATTTATGAAAACAAAAGAAGTAACTATCTCAAACATTAAATTTAACCTCAGTACCAAACCATTAGTATCTGAACCCGAGACTTATCCCGATTATCCTTCAGTCCCAGTAAATCAGATAACCAATAAGATCATCACTAATCTTATTAACTACTTACCAGAGTACCCCTGGTACGAATATATCTACAATTCAAACGGCCAATTCGACGAAAACTTACCAGAGCTAATAAATGCTGGCAATCACTTTATTAGCCTTTACATTAATACCAACGATTGCCTAATCGAATTTTCTACCGAGCAACCAGATTCTTCAGATAACCTTTGCAAAGACCTTTCCCTTACTACAGATGGTATAACCTTCACAATATACTTCGATTAATCAATTGCCCAGGCCTAACTAAGGTACCTGGGCTTTTCTATGTACATACCTAAGTGGCCATCTATAGACTTCATATAATCATCTAAGAAGTACTAGAGCTTTACTACACATATACTTACTAGCCTTATATAAGAACCCACTAGGCCTATCTATAGATCTCATAAGGCTTACGCCTTCAGGTAATAGGTATATAATATACAGATATTCTATAGCCACTTAAAAGGCCCTCCGAAAATTCCCTAGAATCTTCTGGCCATGGGGATTTAGTATGAGGATTACCAAGAGGATATAGTAAGGGAACCATAGATGGCCCTAATCTGTTATCATACAGGTATTATATAGCGGATAACGTGCGGGCAATTTAGGCCGCCCAAACCTCCAAATTTTGAAAATTATGCTCAAAATTTTTGATAATAAATAATGTACACGCAAATAATAAAATTTTTGAGATATGCAAATATTTTCTGAAAATTATTCTTAAAATAATAAAATTCATTTTTAACAAAAATTTTTCTCGAAATATTTTGTAGATTAAAATAAAGTCCTTATATTTGCAATACAGAAACAAAGAGAGGTCTAAAAATTAATGAGAAAAATTTTCAAAAAAAAATCTCTGAAAATTTTGCAAATTAAAAAATAGTTCTTATCTTTGCAATGTAATTAAAAACAAATATTAATCAATCCTTGTTTGAATCGATAAAATCGTTTCAACTCTTTAAGACAAGGATATAAAAAACTTAAAGAGTGCGTAATTGTATGACACAAGAAAATTTAGTTTCAATTAATGAGAATGCAAATGTTGAAAATTCTTCAAAAGAAAAAATCAACAAAGTAAGTGCTAAAAAAGCTAAAGCACAAGCAAAAGCAAACAATATTCTTTATAAGGATATTTTAGCTAATTTGAATAAGTCTACTGAGGGACTTTTAAAGACTTCTTTTGGAGTTAAAAAATCAGACATTTACAAAGAAGAAATTTTTTCAGAGCTTTCAGATAAAGAAAAGAAAGTTGCTCGAAAGAAATTTCGTAATACTATTCTTTCATTGTCTGAAAGTTTGACACAAGAAAAGGACAAAACTCGCTTAGAAAAACTAAAAAAAGCGTTTTTAGACTTTTATAAACAAGTTTACAAAGTAAACGATTTTTCTTTAAGTTCTGTTTGTTCTGAAAACATGAAAGAAACAAACAAAGAAATTTTGAAAAAGGCTTTACAAATCGTAAAAAAATAAATCAATGTTTAACTAAAGTAGGGATTTAGTTCCCTACTTAAAAATTATAAATCATTATGAAAACTATTAAATTTTTACAAGAAAGTTTTGAAACAAAAGAAAGATTTCAACAAGAAATTAATATTAAATATTCTTATAATCAAGATACAGTAGAGAGCATAGATTTTCGTATTAATCAACGCAATATTAGATATTTTTACGAAGCTATGCAAAATTTTGAAAATTCTTTAGTAAACGAGTTCAAAGAAAAGAAAAATAATTTTTGTGATGCAAAGCAATTTTTAGAAAGCATTAATGATTTCGATAAAATTATTTTTGTAATAATTGCTTACATGAACACATATTTTAATTTCTGTAAAGATTATTCTAAAATTAGTTTACATGTACATTTAGTTCAATTTGATTTTACTACGAGTATTTTAATTCAAGGTTTCTATAATTATACTCATAGGGATTTAAGTTTTTCTACTAAATTAGAAAGTGAAATATTAGATTCTGAAATTGAATTGCTACAAGAAAAATTAGACCTAATTAGAGAAGAAATTTGTAAATTAATTGGAATAGATCCTAATTTAGAAAAACAAGGTCACGAAGATAATTACGTGTTTAATTTAAATATTGATTCAGATAATCAAATAGGCTTTTTCTTACAAGAAACTGAATTATAATTAATTCTTTAATAAATAACAAAAAGTAAGGGAATGTTTGTCCCTTACTTTTTTTTTGACTTATTCTAAATAAGGGGTACCGTACCCCTTATTTAGTACCTGGTATTTTTAGGCTTTCGTATTAAGGGGTACCTTGAACACAAACCCCGAATTTAGTACCACAACTTTTTACCTCCTCGTATTAAGGGCATTGCCTAGAAAAGCCTTGAACATACTACACACAAAATTTTCTACACACATGTTAAGGGCATACCAAGACACAACACACAAAGAAGCCAGAGAATAAAAACATCCCTGGCATTCAAAATCTTAATCCTTACTATTGAATATATTACACATTCCCATGGCAGTTCCACTATGCTCTAGGAAATCAATTGCCTTGATTATCTCATGCTTCACTTTCTCATAGTTTTCGAATATCCTCATCTCTATGGTGAAGTTATTCTTTGCCTTTTCATCGATATTACTCATGATACTAATCCATATAAGAATATTATAAACCAAGCCACTAGGATAAAGATATAAGGGATTGCATACTTCTTAAATGGGTATCCCTCTATCCCATCATTAAGGGCATATATAAATACTATGGGCCATAGTAACATCATTAATGCTACTCCCAGTAATTTAAACCAAGTAAAGCCAAGGCATACTAGAGCATCAAAATTCATTGAGCTACCCTTATAATTACCGTGACTATCGAAGTGATAGTAGTTCTTAGGTTTTAATACTTGCTCAGATCCTAGGTAGGGTGGTAGGTCCTTTTTAATGAACCTACCCTTGCTATCTCTTGCCCTTTCCCTTAGGAGTTTAGGGGCAGATAAATCTTCGTCGTAATCTTTAATTCTAGCCATTGTTTTTCTTTTTAAAGAATATTAGGTAAATAGGAAATAAAGGTAATACTAACCAGATTGTAAGGAATAATAGATGAGGTCTTATCATCCTGATTTCTTGACATGACATCTTGGTTAGAAGTATAGAGGGGATTAGGCATATCCCATAGATTATGCCTAATATTATCCAAGTACTATTCATTAAGTTTTTCGATTAGTTTTTTAAGTTTCTTATCTAAGGTTATCACTTTCTCAGTGGTTTCATCATCCTTGTGTTTCCCGTTATCATCCAACCATTTTTTGATTGCCTCTAAGGATTTCTTAGATTGGTGATATGCAACAAAGGCATTGTACTTCTGTTCATTCTCTGTAGTACAAGGTAGGATTATTGCATTACCTTTCCCATCTAATCGAGTAAATTGACCCTCTAGATTTGTTGTTCTAGTAATTATTACCTTATTAGATAATATTGCAGTACCATTCTTTTTATCGATAGATACTACGTTTGCCTTTTCCATTAGGGTTTTGTCTTGGTAAATTACCGAGTTACCCTCTTTGAGTTTTATTACTTCTTTTTTCATATAAATAATGTATTTATTTCGTTATACAAATATACTATTTTATTTTTAAATATCAATCATTATTAAATAAATTCTGCAAATCTTCTGAGGTTATTCCATGCTGACGATAGTAGTCGTATTCCCAAGGATTGAGAGGTTTGCAATTGACTGGGTATTCGTCTCTTAATTCGAAAGGCAAATAGCCAAGAAATTCTATACTGTTGAAATACTGTATCTTACCGTCAGTAAATAAGAAATATTTCAAGGGTCTATCGATTGCCTTACCGAAATTACTTCCTATTAATCTGATATCCTTGTTGGCAATGTAAACATGATACTGACCAGTTATCAAATATACCTGGGTATTCCAAGGTTTCTTCGATTCATCTAAGGTTTTCCTAAACCAATCAACCATAATCTGTTGTTTCTTTCCTATATCCATAATTAAATTATTTATTCATTGATAAATAGAACTCGATATACCTACCTAAGAAAGGCTACAAGCAATACTTTATCCTCTTTAATGTAAAAACTCTAAGAATTTATATTATGGATAAACTTACTAACGAATTAATTGCCAAGGTTGCAAACAAGTTAAACCTTGAACCAGCTCTGTTAAAGACAGTAACTGTAGTAGAATGTGGTAATCGAGACGGATTTTTACCCTCTGGTAGACCTCAGATTCTCTTCGAGGGTCATGTAATGTGGAAATATTTGAAGATAAAACTCGATGGAGAAGGCAAAAGAACCTATTTATATGACCTAGCCAAGAGAAATCCATCCTTAGTTTATCAAAAATGGACCAAAGAATTCTACTTAGGAGGAGAAGGAGAGTGGAAAAGACTCGAAGCAGCCCGTAAAATTGATGAAAACTGTGCTAATTTAGCTACTTCTTGGGGATTGGGACAGATTATGGGCTTCAATTATCAGCTTTGTGGATGTCAATCAGTGGATGAAATGATCCAAAAGATGTCTGAATCTCATGAAATGCAGCTAGAAATGATGTATCATTTCCTCTATAACTCAGGTTTAGTGAAGCATTTGAAGGCAAAAGACTGGGATGCCTTCGCTAAAGGATATAATGGTCCTGGTTACAAAGATAATAACTACGACCAAAAACTAAGAAATACCTACGAAAACTTTAAAGACAAGCTATGAAAGTAATCTACAACAACCTTATACCTTTCAAGGGATACAAAGCTATCAACATCTTTGGTTTAGTGTTTGTAAGAAAGGGGGCTAAGTTTACTGAGGTGGATTATAACCATGAACATATACATTCAAAGCAAATGGCTGAGATGTTATGGATATTTTTCTACCTTTGGTATGGAATCGAGTACTTAATCATTCTTTGTTTTGCTAAATGGAACAAGCAAAATGAAAGGTATCATGATGTAAGTTTTGAGGAAGAGGCTCATAACAATGATTCGAACCTGGATTATATTTCAACTAGGAAGCATTATGCTTGGTTCAAATATATAAAATTGAGAAGTTACAAGAAATGAAAGACTTAAAAGTACTGGGAGTATGTGGAGGGCAAGGAGCCCTCCTATTCCCTTTTAGAGATAAACTTATTGGAAATATAGAACCTCGTGGAGTATTCCATACCGGTAGAGAAGAACAGTGGAAAGCTAATTTCAAAGGCATACCTTTCTTAAAAGGGTATGAACTACCAGAAGATTGGCATCCAGATATCATATTATCTAGCCCTGATTGTGGTAGTTGCTCAGTAATGAGATTATCTAAATCTAAGACCCTAGGAGACCCTAAAAGTAATAAAAGTATACAACTAGTATTTCAAGCAATTCAATATTACGAACCTGCTCTCTTTCTTATAGAAAACCTACCAAGATTGCTATCCCTCATTTCTAAAGAAATGTTAACGGATTTCTTTAAGAACTATAAACTTATTTTTCACGAAAGAAGCGTTTCTGACTTCGGAAACTCCCAAGTATCAAGAAAAAGATTAGTAATTATCGGAGTTCATTTAGACAAGGGAAAAGAGTATTTGGATTCTTTTAATGAAGTATTCCAAGTAAATACTCCAAAACTTACTAGAGATTTACTAGTACAAGCCCCACAGGAAGCTTTAATTCCATTCTCTGATAAAGTTTTAGCCATGTATGATTATCGGAAATTACCTGAAAAGAAAAATCTTACAGTCAGACAAGTAAGACAACTTTGGACCCATGATTTCAAAGATGAAAAGAAATGGCCAATCAAAACTGCTAAGATGAGTACTTTACCCGGAGTATACCGATTAGAAGAGGATAAACCTCCTTTAACACTCAGACCCTCAGATAGGCAATTTAGACCTGATGGGTATCCTTTGGGTATTTATGATTTCAAGGCAATTATGGGATTCCCCGAAAATTACCGAGTGTTTATTCGGGGATTTGCAACTTGGGATCCTAAGACTTATCATTACTGGTTAAATAAAGCTAGGTATACCTTGAGCAAAGGGTCAGTATATGAAGTAGGATTATGGTTTAATAAATGTCTTTAGGAAGTTTATTTGTAAAAACTTTTTGAATAATAGATATATATAATATACTTCGTATATATATATCTATTATTATATAGCTCTATACTTATATATACTTCGTATATAAGTATACATTGTATTAGGATATAGGATATATACGAATAGGAAATATAAAAACATTTCGATTCACTACGTTCATCGAAAAGTAAGCTGGGTACCCAGCTTACTTAAGAAAAGATGTTACTATGTATAACTGAATTTTAAAACTTATTGTTATGAGAATGATAAATACTAAAGTACCGGTTAAGAAATCTAACTTAAAAGTAATCCTAGATTTTACTAAAGCCATATGTTTACAAGTACCGAGATTAAGATTTGAGATAATCGAAACTGAACATACTTATCAGTTTAAGTTTTATTTATTAAAATCTAAGATCTCACCGATTGAGAATTATTAGTTAAGGAAAAGAATCAAGAAGTTTATCAATGAAGAAGCTTAAGATTGCCTTAGTAGTTTTTTTACTAGGATTTACTATTTACCTTTGCTTCAGGAATTACAAACTGAATCAACAACTCAGTATGTTACCTGATAAAGAGATCATTCAACATACTGATACAATTTATTTGAGGAAAGATTTCCTGCCAATTTCCTACGATAATTTACTTAACCCAAGTAGAATCCTTCTTTACAATTATCAGAATTGGGATAAGCCTATTCATACCGCTAATAATCCTGATTCTATAATCTCAGAGAAGGATTCTCTTGTTCAATTAATAATCGATAAGAATCAACTTACATTGAGTTTCCTTAATCAAAATTCAGGAATTTATTCTAGTAGATTATTCAATATCGACACTAATAATTACAAGTATTCTTGGTATAACGGAAAACTTACCACACAAGAAATTAAATCTAGAATAAGATTAGTTCCTTATGTTTATGGTAAGTACCGACCCTTTAACAATCTATGGGATTTGGGAACAGGAATTTCAATCGAGACTAAGAGATTTAATTACAAACTGGGGATAAACAGTTTTTATTACCCAAGATATTTCTCAGGTATCAAAACTGATTTAGAACTGGTAGTAACTTATAAATTTTAGATTTTATGGCAAAGAAGATACAGGAAACACCAACTAACCTTACAAGAGAAGAATTATCTAATCTATCTAGGGTTACAACGGATGTTTTCTTTTTCAGTCTTTTTTGTTATGTGATACATCCAGTGAGAGGAAAGGTTCGATTTGAATTATACCCGTATCAAAAAGCCGTACTATACCAATTTATACTCCAGAGATTCAATATCTTGTTAAAGTTCAGGCAAGCGGGTATTACAGAACTTATATCTATGTACTGCTTATGGCTTGCATCATATCATCCTAATAAAAAGATAAACATTATCTCCATTAAGGATACAACAGCTAAGAAGGTACTTAAGAAGATTAAGTTCATGTATAAGAATCTTCCATGGTATATGCAAACCCCGATCATTAACGGAAGAACTGGGGAATTTGGTTCTGCCTCTATGATTGAATTCGATAATGGTTCATTCATAGAATCCATCCCAACATCTTCCGAAGCAGGTCGTTCAGAATCTCTTTCTCTCCTGGTAATTGATGAGGCTGCAATCGTTCGGTGGGCTTCAGCTATTTGGGCAGCTGCCTTCCCTACGCTTTCCACCGGAGGTTCAGCCATCATCAATTCTACTCCATACGGTATGGGTAATTTTTACCATTCAACATGGGTAGATGCTATAGCTGGAGGTAATCCTTTCAATGCTATTCGATTATATTGGCAGATGCACCCAGAACGGGATCAATCTTGGTATGACCAGATGGCTTCTGCATTGGGTCCAAAAAGAACTGCACAAGAAATCGATGGAGACTTTCTTTCTTCAGGTAATACAGTATTTGATATGGCAGATATCAAGGCTATCGAAGATTGCTTAAGTGATTATCCAGTTTTAAAATATCGTTTCAATCGTCAGTATAGACAATTCAACGAACCAGATCCAAATAAACAGTACTTTATCGGTGCAGACGTTGCAACAGGTAGAGGCTCAGACTATTCTTCTTTCACTTGTATGGACAAGCTGGGAGAAGAACAAGTTGTGTATAAGGGAAGAATGGCAGTAGATAAATATGCTAGGTTACTGGGAGATACTGGGCAATTATTTAATTTTGCGGTTGTAGCTCCAGAATCTAACGACGTTGGGTTAGCAGTAACTTCTGCTCTTCAGTCAGAAGGTTACCCTAACCTATATTACTATCAAAAGCTTCTAAAAAAGAAAGGTAAGTCCAGACCCGAGGTTGATAAATCTCCAGGTTGGTTAACTACCCAAAAGAATCGTTCAGTAATTATAGAGGGTCTAGAACAAGATATTCGAGAAGAGAATATCATTGTGAAAGATCCTTTCTTTGTTCAAGAAGCTCCTACCTTTATATATGATGGTTTGGGTAGACCTGTAGCCATGGGTAAACACCGAAATAATACTTCTGCTGTAGATGTGGATTTGGAAGGAGATGTTTATTCTGATGATGATATATTTGGTAAAGCAATTTGTAATCACATACGAAAAGGAAAAACTAATGTAATAATACAACCGAAATGAAAATTCTTAAGTTTTTTGGATTCGATAGAAGGAATCGATCTCCAATACAAGAAAACAAGGCTAATCCTCCAAGTAAAAAAGAGGAGGTACCTATTTCACCCGGTAGAGTATCGGAACCGGATGATGACCCAGGTAACTTCATTCATACATTGAAAGGCTTAACTCAGATGGTTACGCCTTCTTTTCGTGTTGAAGTGATTCAGCTTTTAAGGGATTTATATAAAGTGAATCCAGATGTTAACATAGCTTTACAGGACATGTTTAAGCTTGCTAATACTGGTCACAACATAACCTTCCCTAATAATACCGATAAAGAGGCTGATAAGATGAGAGATCATCTTTCTAAGGTATCTCCCAAATGGTCTAACTATACTGCTGGTATGGATGGTTTGGTAAACAAGATGATAGTTCAATTGATGATTAGTGGAGCTATCTCAGTAGAAGCTGTACCAAATGAAAAGTTAGAGGGTCTAGCTACTGTATTATTCCTCAAACCAGACAGGATAGTATTCAAAAGAGAGAATAATGGTGTATACAGTCCATATCAGAGGAACACTCTTTGGAATGGCTCGAATAAGCAAGATTATATCAAACTTAATACAGAGACCTACTGTTATGTGGGTATGTATAATGATACCGATGAACCTTACGGAATACCTCCTTTTATGGCATCTTTGGATTCATTAAAGGGTCAGCATGATATGAAAACTAACTTTAAACATATCATGGAAATCTGTGGTATGGTTGGTTTTCTAGAGGCTTTGATGGAAAAACCACAACAGAAACCTAATGAAAATGTAGAAGCTTACACTAGAAGATTAAATAGGGAGCTAATACGTTTGAAACAGAATGTAAGGGAAGGTATGAAGGATGGAGTAGTAACTGGTTACATTGATGACCACCAGTTTAAACTTAACTCTACTTCAAAAGAGATGAGCAATATTGATAAACCCTGGAATATGAATCAGCAATCAGTTGCTAATGGTTTGGGAGTAAATGGCAACCTAATTGGAGTACAAGCTTCCATTGGAGAAGGAGCAACTGGTATTATGCTTTCTAAGCTTATAAGTCAGCTGAAGAATATCCAAATGATAGTTTCTTATGTTCTTAAGTTTATTTATGAACTAGAACTACGTCTGGCTGGCTTTGATTGTAAGGGAATATCCATTACTTGGGGATCATCCACTATCTCTGATGAGGTTAAAATCCAACAGGGTAGACAATATAAGATTCAGAACCTTGACTTACTTTACAAGGCAGGTATCATTTCTCAATATCAATATGCTTGGGAAATGGGTTATGATTCTCCTTCAGAAGAAGAACCAAGAGTTTCATTGGAAGACCAATTTGCTAAGGGAGGTAATTCAGACCCACAAGAGGGTACTAAGAAGAAACAGAGACAGGACGATAAGAATCAATCCGCTCGTAGATCAAGAGATAAAAATAACCCGGCTCCTTCACGAGGAGATCAAAATACTAAATCAAGATGAGTAAACCGATTACTAAAAAGAACAGAGAACATTTGGATTCTTTAGTGATAGGTAGTGGTCATACTATAATGGCTGGGTATATCCCAACATCCATAGAACCACAAACCTTCTCGGAGAATTTTTATAAATGGGCTCAAACTTCTAAGGAGTCAGTCAGTCAATTTGGTTTTTGGGGAGGAGAAATAGATTATAATACCTATTATCCTGACTTGAAGCCAGAAGAACTTACTCCTAAAGATGAGGAGTTTATTGAACCAATGTTCAGATTATTATCTGCAACTATTGTGTCTAAGAACTGGAATCCTACCGATTTTAGTCAAAATGGAGTATTAAAAGCTTCTATGAGAATGCTCTTAGGACAAACAGTAAACTGTGACCATGAGACTAATATTGGTAATGCTATTGGAGCTGTATCACAAGTTATCTGGCAAGATGAATACAAGGATGGTTCTTTTGTTATTCCTGCAGGTATTAATGGTATATTAAAGATTGATGGTAAAGCAAATCCGAGAATTGCTAGAGGCATTCTTATGGATCCTCCATCTATCCATTCTAACTCAGTAACAGTACAGTTTAAGTGGGATAGGTCTCACCCAAATATGGAAGATAACGAATTCTACCAGAAACTGGGTACCTATGATTCTAAGGGAGTTATGGTACGAAGAATAGTTACTGAAGTAGTAAGATACTTAGAAACCTCTTTGGTATCTCATGGAGCTGATGCTTTTGCTCAGAAGATTGGGGATGATGGTAAAATCATTAATCCCAATTTTGCCAAGAGAACTTGGGCTTCATACGAAGAATATAGAGATGATAAGTCTAAACAGTATTTCTTCTATGATACGAAAACTGATCTAGCTTTGTTCAGTGAAAATAACGATACTTCCCAATCTTATGATGATAACCAAGGAAATCAAAATCCTAATAATAAAGATATGAATGAACTACAAAAATTTTTAGAAAGAATCTTTGGTAAAGATTGCCTTACTCTTGCCGAAGGTACAGAGATGAACGAGGAAACTGCATTTGCAGCCATTCAGGAATTGGTTAATTCTCGTAACACTCTTCAGACTACTGTGAATAACTTAACTACAGAAAAAACTTCTCTTACAGAACAGGTTACTAATCTGAATGCAGAAGTTGCAAATCTGAAAGAAATGGCTCAGGTAGGTAAAAACCACATTGCATCTCTCCGTGAAAATGCTGTTGCAACCTATAAAAAACTTATGGGTGACAAAGCTGATGAAACTATCGTTACAATGTTGAATGCCGAAACTACCGGCATGGTAACTTTGATCTCTCTTACTAAAGATTACCAAGCTCGATTGGAAGAAAAATTCCCAATGACCTGTGCTAAATGCGGTTCTCATGATGTAAGCCGTGCTTCTTCTGCAGCTGAGCCAGAAGATAAATCTGATAACAAAGCTACTGCTCAGAATTCCGAAAAGAGTACTGAAGAGATTCTGAAAGGTATCTATTCAAACAAATTAAAATAATCTCTAAAATAAGAAGAATATGAATACACATCCTACTACTAAGCTGGTAAATCAGGATCAACCGATGACTCTGTTTGGTGAAAAAACTCCCAGAGCGGTGATCTATAAGAGCGAATCTAACAAGTTGCATCAGGCTTTCTGTGTAAAAGAAAACAAAGTTATTCATCAGGGTATGCCGGTAGCTTTGGATACCGATGGTAATATCGAACCTTATATCCCGGGTGGAGATGGCAGCCAGGTTTATCTGGGTATAGCTGTAACTGACAACATTAACCCTGCTTATCAGGCTCAAAGAAATTTCCCCGTAGAAGTAACTGTAGCTGTAGAAGCTTTCATGGTTGTAAACTGGGTAGCTAAAGAGGCTATGGAATGTGGTTATGTAAAACCCACAGATACCCTGTTGATTGACCGTTTCATCACTGCTGAAACTTCAGCCGATGAAACAAAATTCATTAGCATCGTACCGGCTGATGAAGCTAATGATATTATTCAAGTATTGGTACGCTAATCATTAACTGAACATTAAAAGAACAATGAATACAGAATTTGCACAATTGAAAATGGAAGACCTTAGAAAGGAACTTCCAGAAATGGTAAGAAGTTTGGAAGCATACCGTCAGGGTTCCAACAACACATTGCCTATTGAAGTTACTCTGGAAGAACTGGTACAGGGTAAATACGGTGTATCACAGGATGCCTTCTTTGAAAAGTTGGGCATTAATCCGAAGATTGATACAATGCAGAACATCTTCACTATGCCGCAACAGAATATCCGTTGGATTGTACCGGAAATCATCCGTGCTGCTATTACAACTGGTATGCGTCAGGCACCTTTCTACCCGAACATCATTGCTTCAGACCAATCAATTAATGGTTTGCAGGTAACTATGCCGATGGTAAATATGTCGGATGCTGCTCCCGCTAAGGTAAATGAAGCAGAAACAATTCCTTTGGGAGATGTAAGCTTCGGACAGAAATCAGTTTCTCTGTTCAAAATCGGTAAAGGATTTAAACTTACTGACGAAGTTAAGAACTACGTTTCAATCGATGTATTGGGAATCTATCTCCGTGACTTTGGTATTCAGTTGGGTTATGCTATGGATACTTTGGCAATGGATGTTTTGATGAACGGTAACAAAGCTGATGGTTCTGAATCTGCTCCGGTTATTGGTGTATATGAAACAACCAACGGTATTACTTATAAAGACTTGTTGCATATCTGGGTTCGTGCTGCTCGTATGGGCCGTAACTTTACTACTATGATTGGTGGTGAAGACCAGGCTATCGAGATGTTGAACTTGCCTGAATTTAAAGAACGTCACTCAGGAACTACAGAAGCTACACTGAATATCAAGTCTCCGGTTCCCAACAAGGCTGATTTCTATATTCACCCGGGAACTCCTGACCAGCAGTTGTTGATGGTAGATACCAGTGCTGCCTTGATTAAGCTTACTGCTAAACAGTTGATGCTTGAATCAGAAAGAATCGTATCTAATCAGACTGAAGCTGTATATGCTTCTCTGACTACAGGTTTCTCTAAGATGTACCAGGATGCTGTTCTTCTGTTGGCAGCTAACAAGAGATTCTCTGAAGCTGGATTCCCGAGCTTCATGAACATTGACCCATACCTATTGGTTAACTTAGAATAATATCCGGGATTTCTTCATTGTATTTTTGTCTAATTTCTCCCCGAACAGTTTCAATCCATTCTGTTCGGGGTTTTATATTATAACCTAAAATAAAAGATTATGGCTACTACTTATATTGTAACAGTTGGAACTAATGCCTACAGTTTTAACGACCAGGTAACAGGTATTTCAATTGCAAAAGGCGAAGAGAGAGAACTTACTGCCCGTCAGTACAGAACAAAACGTATTCAGAAAGCTTTAGTTTCTGGCCACTTGGTTTTAGTTCCGGATAAGAACAAAACTGCCAAGTATACTGCTGAGGATATCGAAAAGCTTGACAAGAAGCTAGCTGCTCAGTTTGCAAAGGGTATGGAAATCAGTAAGATTGCCAAAGCTTATTCACTTGAAGAAGCTAAGCTGATTGCTAAGAAACATGAAATCGAAGCTGATCCGAAAGATACCGTAAAAGATATCCTTGAAGTTTTACTTGAAGATTTCGAAGAAAACAAAGAATAAACAAACCCGAATATAAATGAAAAAGAATCTAGACTTCACATATGTAACATCAGGTCTGGAAGTTTCATTTAGAGTATTAACCAAAGTCCCGGCCAAATCTATTTTTGACTGGGACTTTGGCGATGATAAGGGAGAGGTTTTCAATGGTGGAAGACATCAATCTTACTCTTATGAGAAGTCTGGATTTTATGATGTAACACTACATGTCACTAATTCTGATGGATTAGATTTGACTTGTACTCGAACCGTAGTTGTATGTAATTATGGGCATACTACTCTTCAGGATACCATCTACAATTTAATAGATAGGTATATTCCCAAAGAATTGCATGAGAGTATGACCATAGAAGATAAAACTGCATACATCACTAAATGGCAATTATATATCTTCCCACTAGTAAATCATACTATACCACCAGATAAATATAATGATGAATTATGGTATGAGGGACTAGAAAACCAATTAATTATGGAATTGGCAGTATGGGATTATCTCAATATACAAATACAAAATATACTGTTGGTTGCAGGAAATAGTTTTAGAGAAATTATCTCCACTGAATCTCATGGACCAGACCAAGATGGTGATTCACCTGGAGAACATGCTAGAGGAGATAGGATAAAACAAATTACTACGGGTCCTACTGAGGTACAGTATTATGATAAGATATCCGAAAGTATATCTAGCTTATGGAGTACTTATTCAAAGATGATTCAACCTGGAGGGTATATGGATGAACTAAGAAAGAATCTATGTATGCTGGCATCTAGGTTAGAGATATACTTACCATTCTGTGATCAAATTGAACGGTTAGTAGTACCAAAAGTAGTAAATCATCGAAAACCAACTCCTTTGGGAGGACCTAATCCAACAGCCCCCCTCAATAAAGCAAGTAAACCTTCGTTAACCATAATAGATAAGAAATCATGACAAAAGAACCTTGGAGAATGGTTAAGAACCATTCTTGGAATAGGTATAAAAAGATTATCACTGATTTCTTAGATTGGGATGCTGGAAGACAAACAATTACTTGGGCTAAACATGTTAATCAATATCTAAATCATGCTGAGGATGATAGCCCAAGATATTATAATATTCCCATAGAAGCTTTATGCTACTACAATGCTTTTAGGAACTGGCCAATAAATAAAGCCACAGTTTCTGGAGAATTAGATGATGAGAACCTTTCTATACTTATTTCAAAGAATTACATAGAACAAATCGGATATCTCAATCAAGAAGGTTATTGGAACTTTAACTGGTCTGAGGATAGATTTGTTATCAATGGGATAGTATATAAACCCTCTGGAGATACTCAAGTATCTCAGGCTAAAGATGAAGCTTTGGTATTCTTGGTAATCCTCAAAAGGGATAGAGATACTAAAATCAAATTCGTAGAACAAAATCCATAAAGATATGAAAATGTTAATGTTACGTTTCACCAAGCTTAACAATGTAGAAGGCGATTGGTGGGACAGTAATCTTATAATCTTGAATGGACCTTCTGGAGTTCACATAGAAATGCATGGTACTGGTAATTCGGCTACTACCATGCAATCTATGACTGGTATGAAGTTCGTATCAAATTACCAAGATTACTTTGGAGAGGTATGGGATAAAGATATACCTCATATAGGCTTTGGCCAAGTTATTAAGTTCAGAGTTAGGAAATTACCCGATTATGCCGTAGTAGTTGGGGATATAGAGGATGGAGGAGATGTTGACCCAGATAATCCAGATGATATCCCAAATGCTTTTGCTGGTAAAGAAAAAGAATACTTCCGTGGTAATAACTCAGAACTGTTATTGGGAAAGAATAAAGTAACACCTTAAAATATATACATATGTACGTTAGTAAATACTACACTTGCGAAGAGATTGACCAACGGCTATTACAGGGTTATTATGATGACTCTTTGGCTCATGGTTTTGTTGGAACTCTTAAAGAGTTCTGGGCATTCTTCTTATCAATTGCAAACAAGGTAGATAAGAAAGAAGGTTGGGATTTGTCAGAAAATAACTTCTCTGATGAATTGCTAGAAAAACTGAATGGAATTGAGGAACATGCTAACTACGTTACTAAAGTTTCTCAACTAGAAAACGATTTGAAATATCAGACTCAAGAACAAGTTGAGAAATATATACATGACTTAGTAGATGGTGCTGATGATGCTTTGGATACATTAAAGGAATTGGCTGAAGCATTAAACAATGACCCAAACTTTGCTACCAATATCACTAACCGATTAACTGAATTACGTACTCAATTAGAAGCTGAGGTAACTAGAGCTAAGAACCGTGAAAACGAATTAGCTTCTCAGATTAAGATTGTGAACGATAACTTGGTTAACTCGGTTAATACGTTGAATGCAACTATCATTAAAGTAGTACAAGATATTACTAGGATGATAGAAGCAATCAATGCTCGTATTCAAAAGGTAGAAGACCGGGTTGGTGATTTGGAAGTAGAAACTGACAATAACTTAACTGAAGCTAAAGAATATGCTAAGGAATTGGTAGATAAGGAAGCTGCTGAACGTAGAGCTGCTGATGAGAAACTGACCGAGGCTGTTCATCAAGTACAGTTAGACCATACTAGGGATATTGCCGACTTAAATAATAAGATTCTAACCGAGGCTTCAGAAAGAGCAAATGCAGATGTAGCATTAGAATCTAAACTGAACACCGAAATCAGTGATCGTAAAACTGCAGACCAAGAACTTGAATCCAAGATTAATGCTGAAGCTGCAGCTCGTACTGCTCAGGATGAAGTATTACACCAACAGATTGTAAAGGAAACTTCTGACCGTCAGAATGCAGATAATGGTTTACAGCAGAACATTACTCAAGAAGCTCAGAACCGTCAGAATGCAGATACTGTACTTCAGAACAATATTGATAACGAGAAAGAAACTCGAATTGCTCAAGATGAAATCCTTGACCATAAGATTGAGGATTTGAAAACTCAGGCCGGTACAGATAAAACCGAATTGCTTGAAAAACTAGAGCAAGAAAAACAAGAACGTATTGCTGCCGATAAAGACTTAGATAATCGTAAGGTAGATAAAAGAGAAGGTTATTCTCTTACTAAAAACGACTTTACCGATATTCTCAAGGCTAAGTTGGATGGCATTGAAGAACATGCTAATTATATCACAAAAGTATCTCAGCTTATCAATGATGCTGGTTATCAAACTGAAGCAGATCTTCAGGCAGCTATTGAAAAGATTATTGGGGAAGCTCCAGAGGTTCTTGATACTTTGAAGGAGATTGCAGATGCTTTGGGTAATGACCCAAACTTTGCAACTACAATTACCAAGAAATTGGCAGCTATTACCGAACAATTGAATCAGGAAATTACTAATCGTACAGAGGCTGATGCCCAGGTACAGGCTAATGTAGATAAGGAAGTTTCTGACCGTAAGGAAGCTGATACTGCTCTTGAGGCTAAGTTGAAAGAATACGTTGATAACGAAGTAGATAAAATTACTGGTAACACTGACGGTATTCAAGCTAGTCTGAATAAGGAAATCCAAGATAGAAAAGATGCCGATGCTGCATTACAAGCTGCTATCACTAAGGAAGAAACGGATCGTAAGGCTGCTGATGCTGCATTAGATACTCGAGTAACTGCTAATGCTACCAAGATACAAGAATTGGCTTTATCTATTCAGGATGCGGTAAATACCGTTAAAAATGAACTTCAGGCTAAGATAGATGCTTTGCAAACAGAAGTAAATGCTAACAAGGCAAATATCCAACGTAATACTGATAGATTAAATGACCAGATTACTAAGGAAGCTGAAGATTATGCTGAATTAAAAGGCATGATTAATGCAGAAGCTGAAGCAAGAGCCAATGCTGATACTAATCTTAAGTCTCAGGTAGATAAGGTAAATATCGACTTGAACACTGAGGTTTCAAAGAGAGAAGCTGGTGATACTGTTTTACAGCAGAATATCGATAAGGAGATCTCTGATAGAACTTCAGCAGATACTTTATTAGATAATAAGTTCACTGGCTTGATAAATACTGAATCTACTGCCCGGGCAAATGAAGATGAAAAGATTAATGCTCGTATAGACCAAGAGATAAAAGATCGTAAGGCAGGAGATGATGCTTTAAGTGCTCGGATTGATACTCTTAATAGTGGAGTAACCGGTTCTTTAGATGAGCTCAGGGAGAAAGTAACCAATAACACTTCTGCTATTCAAACCGAAGTAGAAAGAGCTAAGGCTGCTGAACAAGCTCTTAAGGATTCTCTGACTACAGCTATGGAAAATCACGAAGATGATTTGGTAGCTATATCTAAAGATATCAATGATGAGGCTCAAAGTAGACTACAAGAAGATACCAAGCTTCAGAATAATATTGATACCGAAACCCTTAATCGTACTCAGGCAGACACTCTATTAGAGAATAAGATTACTCAGGAAGTATCAGATAGAGTTCAGGCTGTTGAAAACTTGAATGACCGAAAGGTTGATAAAGTAGATGGCAAAGAGCTTTCTTCAAATGACTTTACCGACTTATTAAAAGCTAAGTTAGATAATATCCAGGAATTTGCTAACTACATTACTAAGGTATCTCAGTTGGAAAACGATTCTAACTATCAGAATGCCGAACAAGTAGAAGCTGCAATCCAAAAGGTTATTGGTTCTGCTCCTGGAGTATTAGATACACTAGAAGAGATTGCAAAAGCATTGGGAGATGATCCTAACTTTGCAACTACAATTACTAATAAGCTGACTGAACTTAAGGGTATTATAGATAAGGAAATCTCCGATAGAACTGCAGCTGATGAACAAGTTACCCAGAAGTTTACCGAATTAAGCACTACTCTTAATGCTACAGTAAGTGAACTGAGAACTTTCGTAACAGAAACTCGTTCTGAATTATTAACTAAGACCCAGGCTCAAGATGAGTTAATTGCCAAGAATACTGCTAATATTCAACGTAACCTAGAATTAATTCAGGGATTACAAAGTAATCAGAATACTGGTTATCTTGAAATCAAGGAACTATTGAATACGGAAATTGAGGCTAGAAAGGCTGAGGATATTCGTATTGAAGCTAAAGTAGACAAGAATACTCAGGACCTTACTACAGAACGTAATGAGCGTATTGCTGCCGATAAAGTTCTCCAGGATAATATTGATGCTGAAGAGGCTGCAAGAATTGCTGCTGATAATGCTCTGGGTAAACGTATAGATAAAGAAATCGAAGATAGAAAAGCAGCTGATACCGCACTTGAGAATAAATTTAATGGTATCACTAACGGCTTAGATGAACGTCTTCAGAAAGAAGAAGCTACTTCAAATGCTTTACCCTTAACTATGGTTACGGAAATTGATCCGAACTTGGTTATCAATGGTACTTCTGCTGAAGTAAACTTTAAGAGTTCTGTAAAAGGAGAAGGTAATCTCTATGGAGAACCTATGCCTCGTAAGTTTGCTATCCCTGCTTCTACAGATGCTAAAGCAGGTCTTCAGTCGGCAGCCGATAAGAAGAGAGGGAATTCTATGCCTAATGATTATATCACTGGAGCTAGTTATACTCCTAAGGCTGATGTAGTTACTACTAATATAAGTAGAAGTACATATAACTCCGATGAAGGTATACAGAAATCTAATGATTTCACTGTAGATATCCCCGCTTCTACTGCTGAGAAAGCCGGTGTACAAACTGCAGCAGATAAGAAGTTATTTAACTCTATTCCTCAGACTGTAGTAGTTGGAGAAGGAGCAACTTCAGATGCTAATAAAGTTACAGTATCAGTAAACCGAAAAACTGTAAACGAAGGTATATATAAAGATGATAATACCACTTTTAATTTACCAGTAGCCTCAACTACTAAAGCTGGTACTATGACTGCTGCTGATAAGGTTAAGTTGGATGAAACTTTACCCCAGCAGATTGCTAAGGAAATCCAAGACAGAAAAGATGCCATTGAAGCCTTGAAGAATTCTTCCGAAGCTTCCCTTGCTCAAGAAATCAAGGATAGAAAAGCAGCTGACCAGGCATTGGACACTAAATTTACTCAGGCTATCAAAGAAGAGGCAGATGCTCGTGCTGAATACGATCAGGTTCAGATGCAAAAGATTCAGGAAGAAGAAGAAGCCAGAGCTGCTGCAGATACCGCACTTGAAAATAAGTTACAAACCAACATCAATAACTTAGAAAAGAAGCATGATGATTTCGTAGCAACTAAGGGTAATGCTAATGGATTGGCTTCTTTGGATGGTAATGGCTTAGTACCTTCTAGTCAATTGCCTTCTTATGTTGATGATGTTATCGAAGTTTATGCTACTTATGATGTCAGTGAAACTGGAAAGCTGAGCAATATTAAATTATATTCTGACCCAGATCATGCTAATCCTATTACTGGAGAATCAGGTAAGATATATTTGAATATTACCCAGGATGAACCATCTTATCAATTCCGTTGGTCAGGTACTCAGTTTGTAGATAGTAATACTTCTTCACTGATACTTGGAGAAGTTACTGGTACTGCTTATGATGGAGGTAAGGGTAAAGCTTTAGCTGATTGGAGAAAATCTCTGAGTGATAATCTAAAGTTTTATTCTCATATTCAGGATGACAGAGCTTGGACTAGAAATGCTACCGAAGTTAGATTAAATTTCGCTTGTTCAGATTTTGGTAATACTGCAAGTGTAAATACTTATAATCAACCTATCCCAGCTGCTACCAAAGACTTAGCAGGTGTACAAACTGCAGCCGATAAGAAACTGTTTGATTCTATCCCGGGTACTATTATAATTTCTGGTAAAGGAGTAGTTCAGAATACGGATAAAGTTTGGGTACAGATTAGTAAATCTACTAAAGCTGATGGAGTATATGGTGAAGCTACTACACAGACATTAGAAATTTTAGCTGCTAATGCTAATCGAGCTGGAGTATTGACTCGGGAGATGTTCAATAAACTTAACTCTGGTCTGAATGGAGATATTACCAATGCTTTGAATGAAGCTAAGGCTTATACTGATGCTGCTAAAACTGCATTAGAGAAATTAATCCAGGATTCTGACAAAGTAATCAAGGAAAGCTTAGATGCTCATATTGGCAATAAGAGTAACCCTCACAATGTAACCAAAGCTCAGATAGGTTTAGGTAATGTACAGAACTTAGCTCCAGCAGATATGCCAGTATCTGCTGCTCAAGCTACTGCTATTGCAGATGCTAAGGCTGCAGGTACAAAAGCTCAGACCGACTTAAATGCCCATGCAAACAGAAGAGATAATCCTCATAATGTAACTAGAGCTCAATTAGGATTGGCTACTACAGACCAAGTAGTATTTGCTAAAACTACTGCAGCTTCTGGTTTCTGGAAGGAATCAGATGGTAGATTAAAATCTCAAGTAGAGAATTTGAATCATACTCTGGACCAAATCTGTAATATACCTACAGTTCACTTCAAGATGAATGGTAAATACCAAGTGGGAACTATTGCTCAGAGCTTAGAGGAAATTGAACCTCTGTTGGTATCAGAGAATACTATACCTGCTTCTCAAGTACCTAACCAATCTAGATTCGAAACTTTCGTCGGAGAAGATGGTCAGGAATATGTAAAGGTAAAAGTGGTAGAGTATGAAATGCTCAGTGTCATGGCTCTCGAAGGAGTTAAGTTATTGAGAAAAGAATTCGAAGACTTTAAGAAACAATTAAACAATAAGTAATATGGCAGAAATAGCAACTTGGAGTGCTATTCTGAATAAGACCGGCCTTGGTAAGACCTCTAATGAGTGCCCTACCAAGGCTGAGTTGTTAGCACTCAATAATGGTAAGGACTCCAATGTTGACAAGGTTATTGTAATTAGTAATGCTGCTAGTTACGGTAACAATGAATGTGTCAAGTTAGAGGATATCAATGCCGAGCAATGGATTTATACATTCCAGTGGGATCAGAATGGTAATCCTTCTTTTAATGCTCCAGCTACTGGAGGTACATACCCCTTTGGTTCATATGCTTCTAATCGAGTTAAGCAAGTAAACGGTGTTAATACTACTATCTCTCAAAGTTTGGCGAATGATATCACTAAATCTTCGGAAGGTTCTTGGTATACTACAGATTACGACGGTAATAAAGGTAGAATAGTACCCAACAATACATCTACTAATAGTAAATCAATCACTGTAACTTGGACTCAGAAGTATTCAGGTAAAACCATACAGGCAACTTTTACCCAGGCAGCAGGTAGAAAAGTTTATTCTTCATGGAGTTATAACTGTAGAGTAGATAAAACTTCTTTCAGTTACAGTGGAGGTCAATCTAATGTAACTGCTAAGAGTGCAAGTAGAACTTATACTTGGAATGGTCAAGGTAGTAGTTATACAGAATCAGAAACTGCTACCGTAAGAGTTTCTAGTCCGGCTTCTATTAGTGGTAATAGTATTTCTATCCCAAGTAATAGTGGTTCTGCTAGAAATTTTACGGTTACTTTCGATTTCCCAACTGCTACAGACCAGACTATCTCAATTTCTCAGGAAGGAGGTCAAGTAACCTATGTAGATCACCTATCTATAGACCCAACTACTAAAAATGTACCTGGAACTGGTTCAGGATTTAGGTTGACAGTAAATGCCAATTATGATAAATATATAAACGGAACTTATGTAGAAAACATTAGAACTACTTATACTTCAGCTGAAGTAGTTGAGGGAACTTCATCTGATATTACCATCTCTGGTAAAACTTCTAGTGGATGTAGTATTAGTGTAGCACCAAACCCTAACTCATCACCTAGAACTTTTAAGATTAAGTTTACTTACGATACGGCAACTCCTGTATATTTAACCATTACACAGAATTCGGCTGAGATAACTTATCCTAGTAGCGGTATAGTATTTGAACATAGTACTCAACAGAATAGTGGTTATAAAACTAGTACTTTATCCATTGGTACTGTTGAAGGTAAAGGAGGTAATATTTCTTTTTATATAAAAAGCTATAGGTCTAGATATGTTAACGGTTCTTTAAGTTCTACCGAAGCTATTAAACCTACTCTTATTTTGCCATCCGGAGTAACCGAAACTATTACTAATGTGAGTGGTTATTACTTTAAAGTAACTATTACCATACCTGAGCATTCAAAGCCTGCAAGCAGAACTCTTACAATCAGAGCTAATCAACCTAATGGCTTAGATAGAGAGTTAGTACAAACTGTACAACAGAGTGCTTCAACTTATGAGTTTGGTATTAGGGAAAACTCGGGGGATTCTTTGAGTACTTCTCTTACTTATTCTGGTTGGCCAAGTTCAGCAGATTCATCATACAATAGACCTGTAAGGGTATATTCTAGGAAGAATGGTAATAAATTCCTTAATTGGGCTTTATCTTCTAATGTGGATTGGATTACTATATCTGGTTCAGGTGCTGGGGCTACATATAAGGTAGCTACTAATAACAGTAGTTCATCTAGAACAGGAATTATTACCTTTACTCAGGGAGAATCCAATAAAACTTGTACTCTAACAATAGTTCAAGAAGCAGGAGATGTCTATGAGTTTTATATTACTGACTCAGAGGGTAATGGGCATTACACCGATTTCACCTTCTCAGCCCCCTCAAATGGATTGGTAAATAAACATGTATTGAATCTTATCTCTACTCACAATGGTAGCCCCTTATCTATAGACGATGTAGAGGGAGTCCATTCGGAGATGATGGAGAAATTAATCGGCGTGGTACTGTCACCAGATACTCAATCCCCCCTCAGGTTTATGGCAAATATATCTGAAAATGGATATACCGAAAGAACAGCAGCCGATACTTATAGACAGAAGGCATCTGGAAAAACAGTAATTTTCAGAGTTCTTCAAGAAGCTAAATATAATAATTTCAGATTGGAATTAAGTTTAAATATTTCAAATGGTAATGATCGAGATACGTGGGGATTATTTGATACGGCTAATACACCTCATACTTCTGACTTTAGGTATGATATGAGCTTAATACGTGAGGGTATTATAGTAGACTCAGTAAAAGGTAAAATAACTGTGAATTCTCTTCAAAGTCCTACTAAGGATAGAGGGATTGGAGATAATGTTTATGTATGGGCCTATAATCATGTAAGAGGTTTATGGTTATCAATTGGTAACTTTAGGATTGAAGAGGGGAATAATATCTATCATTGGGATGTTTCTTGGCCCACCTAGACAATTTAATCCTAAACACAACACTAGTACATTTATTGATAGATAAATTTAATTATTAACTTTAAAACTAAATCATTATGGAAGTTAAATCTTAAAACTAAATCATTATGGAAGTTAAATCTGGTGAAGGTACTGTAGTGGTTGCGGATCGTAATCGTTATAGTGATGAATGTTGTAATAATCGAGGATGGGGCTCCGGTTGGGGTGCTGTCGGTGGAGCTTTAGTAGGTGGTGGTTTTGGTGCTGCTGCAGTTTCTGTGTGGGACAAAATCAATGACACAAAAGCTGATATCCAAAAAGTGGAATCTACTGTTCAGGAAGCAAAAGCTGGTATTTACAAAGACATATCTGATGCTGCCCGTGGAGTTACTTCTGAAGTTGCAGGAGTTTCTAGACAAGTAGAGGGTGTAGGTAAAGAAGTACTTAACAATCGCTTTGCTACTGAACGTGGCCTTTGTGATCTTGGTTATAAGACTAATTCTGATATCCGGGATTCTCGTGATCAAATGGGAGCAGGGTTCAATCGGGTTATGGATCGTCTTTGCCAGATGGAACATCAACAGTCAAATTGCTGCTGTGAAATTAAGAGCTTAGTTAGAGAATCCGAAAACAGATTAGCTCTTCAGGCAGAACGTAATCATTGCGAGGTAATGAAAGGCCAGCAAGAGATTAAGTGTCTGATCGAGAACACTGCAAAAGACCAAGAAATTGCTAGACTGAATCGAGTAGTTGATGCTCAAAGAGATCAGAACATTATTAACTCGGTAGTACAGGCTTTAGGTAATAAAACTGCATAATTTCTATTAAAGTTGATTAGGGAAAAGGGAGGTACCTGTAGCGGGTATTTCCCTTTTTTCGTTTTAATCTAGTAAGAAACATGGAAGAAGATAATAAACTACAAACCTTTACTCTCCAAATGCAACTACCGGCTCCTAATTTAGAGGTAGCAAAGAGAGTAGCCGATGAAGCACAAAGACTGATAGATATCTATGGATACTATAACTTCTTGAACCTAGTAGAATTTATGAAACAGAATCCCAGTATGGTTCAAATGGGATTAAGTCTAATCAATAAAAATAATGCAGTATGGTAATCAATAAAAATAATGCAGTATGGAAGAAATGAAATTTAAATCATTACAAAGAGGAGATTTAGTCTTTACTCTAGAAAGAGACAGAAGATCAATGTACCCAATCTTTGACCGAGCTAAAGTAGTAAAGGTAGGAGAAAGTAAACCCAGAGCTAATGAAAATGGTGATGGCTTTTCTAATCTTATAGAAATTGTTCTTCAAGATTCCATTGGTACAGTAACAGTATATTTACCTTCGGATGGGAATGAGGGTATTTATAACAATGTGTACTACACTCTAATTGGAAATAATATTGTAAACGAAGTATCATTGCAAAGGTCACAGGCTCTTGGTATTATTAATAATGTAGGTAAATACGAGAACATAATAAAGGAATGCGATAATATCCTTGCTATGTTTGAAAACAAGGAGCCCACTAATGGTAGTCAATTCAATGAAGAATTCGCTTCATTCAGGAAAGATGTAGTATCAGTATTACAATCACAACAGCAAGCCATAAACCTTATGATGGATTCACTTGGCTTGAATAAACCGAAGGAAAATCCAGATGGCAAGTAAGTCAGTAAACATAACTATAAGTACTCCCTTGGGAGACTTACAGATATATACTGACCCAAAAGAACAGGCTAGAGCTGAGAGGTTAATTGCAGAAACTCCTTCTATCATGAGGAATGCTTATGATAGAGCTACTGAGAAATTCGGCAATCAACTTCTCAGACTTGTGAAAAAATGCCTAAGAACGGGTACTCCTCCAAGAGGAACTCATTGGGATCCTCACTCGGCTAATACCATTAAACGATACGGAGAGCATACCCTTTTGAATTATACGGGTCAGTATTTGAGATCAGTACAAATAGTAAAACAGAAGAATCGAACTTACGTAGGTATACCTACTAACCTTAAGAAAACCAGAAAGGATGATAGGACTAGTAAAAGAACATTGAACCAAGTAGCTATCATGTTAGAGTATGGTTCTAGAGGTGGTAATTTACCTCCAAGACCTCTATGGGCACCAGCTTTCGAACAAGTTGGTGGTAAGAAGGTTCTGAAGGAAACTATAGTAAGAGAACTTCGTAAAGAAATAAGGAAATATAGAAGATAATGGGATTCACTATAAGCAAGAATCAAGGTTCAGGTAGGACTGTTATAACGGTAACACCAGAAGAAAAGAATGCTACGGACAAAGATATAGTTCAGATCTTAACAGTAGAAGCTGTAGATGGGTCAACTAAAGAAGTAAAGCTTATCCACAAGAAAGGGGAAGGCAATTATGAATACACTTTCAGAGTTTCACCCACTGAATTATACTTTGAGCCTACAGGAGAAAGTAAAGAGGTTACTATTGTATCTACTAAACAAATGGTAATCAATGGAAAGAAAGTTGGTGATCCAGTTAATGTAAATTATACTAGGGAAAACTCGGGAGATGTATCTGGCTCTGGTACTACTCTTATCATGAGATTAAACGATAATACTCATAATGATAAACTTGGCCAAGTAATTTTCATACAGGATGAATCAGGTAAAACTGTAGTTGTAACTTGTAGACAGGGTAAAAAAGAGAACACTGCTGGAGGGGATATTGGTCTTATCCAATTATGGTCTGGTTCTGGAGTTCCTGAAGGTTATGTACTTTGTGATGGAAGTCAAGTAAGTATAGCAGAATACCCAGAATTATATAAAGCTATTGGAGATAAGTATAATACTGCTTCTACTAAAGCTGGTTATATAAGTGTTCCAGACTTAAGAGGTAGATTTGTAGTAGGGTATGATCCAAGAAATTATGAATACGAACGTATTGGTAATACTGGTGGGCAGGCCCTAGTAACTCTTACTTTAGATCAAATACCACCACATAGTCATAAGATTACAT
>OMGF01000181.1_pt1 | contig 64546 bp, 43 predicted proteins | sample 1645861 | NCBI WGS metagenome assembly OMGF01 (sample SAMN05578586, study PRJEB25193) | human gut metagenome | biome: Human Microbiome; feature: human-associated habitat; material: feces | host: Homo sapiens | place: USA:Birmingham
TGTATTTCAAAAGTAGCAAATTCAATCAATTATGATTGTGACACTGGCGCAACTGGTTTAGTCAGTGCGCTGATTATTAACAAGGCTGATATATCGAGCTTTTCAGTAGACAGCAGTACTATGCAGGCGCACGGGCTTACTCTCGTTGGTGGTGCAAAGGCTTACGTAATTGATACCGTTAAGCGTTCATTAGTTGTATCTTCCGCGCTGAAGGTTAATGAGGGCGCGCCCAACGCATATTCGTATTCAGCGTCAATTGTATTTACTCGCGTCCACGACACCTCCTGGCGGACAACTATGCAGGCTTTTTCTAACGGGTCGTTTGTGATTATCGCGAAGCCGGCAGATGGGTCGTATCCGCGCGTCTATGGACTGTATTACGGGCTATCCGCTACGGCGGCAGGTGACAACACGCATGAGAACGGTGCCTGGGCTACCATCACTTTGGAAACGCCGGAAAACACTATAGGGGAAGACCAGTTAGCCATAAGTGTGGCAGATTACGACACCCTTTATGCGGCGGCTGGCGCATAGTAATTAACTAAAAAGAAAGGAAAAATAATATGGCATGCATAGGAAATATAACCGCTGGTTTAGGGCTGTCTTGCGGAGCACCGGCGCTGGCAGATATGGGCAGGCCCGTATCGGCAAAGATTTTAAACGCTTCTGACATAAAGAGTTATACGGCGGCCAAAGGAAAGGCTATTATTACACGAAATCCTGGGGCCATGGGCTACGGCGTAACCGCTATTAATAATGCTCTCACTGTCTCGGTGGGTCTTAAATCGCAGGACATTATGCCCGGTGCTTACGATGTATCAATTACGTTTAAAAACTTTAGCGCAACCCAAACAGAGGTTACGGCTTCCCCGATGGAGGCGGTGAACGTTCTGTCACGCGCAGAACTCGTCATTGCAGTGGACCACGGGAACGATAAAATTAAGGTGTACGGTTTGGGTGCTCCACTGGTTTGTACTGAACTTGTGGGGGATTCTACGGCAAGCGAGTATTACACATTCACTTATGGCGTCGAGGATTGGCAAGTAGGTACGACTATTCACGAAATGAGCCCAGCAGACTATGCCGCGTTGTCTACACCAGCACCAGGAACATAATAAATCAAAAGAAAATGGCAGAAGAATTAACTAATACTACGGGACAGGGCGAAAGCTCTGCACCCGTTGTTGCTGAACCGAAGGTTGCAACATTACAGGAGAAGTTGGACGCGTATTACACGATGACGGGTCTAAAACTTGATACTAATTGCCACATAGATATGAAGTATTTATCTTTGTGGTACGAAACGAAGTATTTGACTAAAGTCGTCTATAGGTGGGCGATGAAACCGGGTGCCCATATCGTGCATTACGCGGATGGCGTGGTTTACAGGTCCACAAATATGACAGACGAAATAGCCGAACGACTTATGAAGGAGAACCCGGCATACGCAGATTGTTTTGTAGAAGTTAATAAAGAATAGCATCATGATTGGTTACAGCCGAATAGCATTATTAGTAGAAAAAGCGCTTAAGCTTTCCGCGAATACGGGCGATAGAGTTATTAACTACGGAGAGGGAAACCTTTATCCGCAGGAAATTGCCGAACTCATATACGCGTCAAAGACAGCGAGTGCCGCCGTCGAAAAAATGACGGAGAATATAATCTGTGAAGGGTTCAAAAACAAGGAATTCGCGGAAATGACGAACGGCAACGGCTGTAACATGAACGATGTGTTAGAAGCTACGGCAAACGACGTTGCACGTTTTAAGGGCTGGGCTTGGATAGTGCAGTATGGTTTAACGCCAGCAGGCTACCAGCCCAAAAACGTGTACAACGTTCCGTTTGAATACGTTCGTGCCGAGATGAACGACAATTATAAGAATGACCCCACCGTAAGGAGCTGGCGAGTTTTCAATAACTGGGAGAAACAGAGCGTAAGGTCAACAAATGTTAAAGGTAACTCCGTTGTTTACCCTACGTTCGACCCCGAAAATTTTGCAGCCGAGGTTGAAGAATGCGGAGGTATCGAGAACCACAAAGGACAACTTTTATACGTGAACCTTGGCACTACCCGGCCTTATCCTATTAGTACGTTCCACGCGGTACGTAACGAGATGGGTGCGGAGGACAAGAACGGGCGATATGTTAACCATACTTTAGGGCGTGGTTTTCACATGTGCAGCATTGTTTCACACGGTGATTTCGAGACCGAGCAGGCGCAGCAAGAATTCCGCGATGCGCTTTCCGAGATGATGGGAAGCGAGAACGCAGGTTCGGTGCTTACCGTTCGAGACGAGAACGTAGCCACGGACAAACCGTTTATCAAGGTAGACCAGTTAGGCAGCCCTATAGATAGGGAACTGTACAAGGCGTATGTGGAACCGTTAAGAAAGGATATCGCGATAGCCGCCTATAACATACCGTTGCCTCTTATTGATAGCTCGCTGTTAACGTTCTCGAACGCTTCCGGTGAGGTTATGAAAGAGTTGCAACGTATCTATAGAAACAGCCTTGCAAAGGTACGGCAACGTATTTCACGTGAACTATACCAGGTATTCGGGGTTGACCCGTCAGTAACTGAAATTGAAAATAAATTTGACGAAGAAGATGGCATACCCAATTCAGAAGTTCAGAACGCTATTTGAAATAGCAACGGACGTAAAAGATAATAAGATAGAGAAGGCCTTTTTTGAGGCCGACCTATTGGATATATTGCCCCAGGTGGGGGCGATGTACGACGCCATCCCGGACGAGTACATCGCAGACGGTGCGGACTTCGCGGGTGCGGAAAAGGTTATAAGTTACTATGCCTTTGCCCGTTATTTGCAGATTGCCGACCAAAACAGTACGACCACCGGGATGAAAATTCAGACGTACGGAGGTTCAGTAGTTGTTCCCGACACGAGTAAAGTTAAGAGGTTTGAAGCTGAACGGAGCAAAGCCGATTTGTTTTTAGAACCTTTGATTTGCCGTATGAAAAAAGACGGGTTTATAAAGGTATGTGTGGTTCAGAATTCACGCATAGGTCTTATCAAGTGATAGAAAGTTTAGAAGCTTACTTCCGAATGTTTTTCGCTGTTACCGTTCTGACAGTTGTTTCGGATGTCAAGGACTTTGTTTTTATCGTTGTGATAGTGACCGCCCTAGATTGGTTAGCAGGGTATCTTGCAGACCACCAAAAGGGCAAACCGTATCAGCACAAAAAGACAATGCAGGCCGTTAAGGAGCTGTTCCTGACGAGCGCTATATTGTTTTTTGTTGCTCTTACTTGCGATATGTTAGAACCGGGCATTGATTATCGGATATTGATTAAGGGTCTCACGGGTATATTCCTTATTATATATGCGAGGAACATAACTAAGAACCTACGTATTATCCAGCCGTCTAATGAATTTATAAAGGTATTGAATAGTATTGCCAATAGCAAATACTTTAGCCTTAAAAAGAAGATTAAAGACGGTGAGTATGATTTACCCATAGAAGAAAGGAAAAAAGATGGCGAACAGCAGTAAACTTGTACCGTTCATCCTACAGTGGGAAGGCGGTTTCGTTAACGACCCCGACGATTTAGGAGGGGCAACCAACAAGGGCATAACTATAGGTACGTTTACCGAGTACAGACAGAAAAAGGGGTTAAGCGCCCCTACCGTCAAGGACTTGAAAAACATATCCGATGCCGAATGGCACGACGTTTTTAAGTCCTTATACTGGGACAGGTGGAAAGCTGATGAGATTAAAAACCAATCAGTAGCCAATATCTTAGTTGATTGGGTTTGGGCTTCCGGTGTGCACGGAATTAAAAGACCCCAAAAGCTTTTGGGCGTTGTAGCCGATGGGCAGGTAGGGCCAAAGACTATTGCAGCGCTTAATGCGGCAGACCCTAAAAGGCTATTCGACGCTATCAAGGCAGACCGAGCAAAGTTTATCGACGAGATTTGCAAGGCACGCCCGAAAAACGAGAAGTATAGAAAGGGTTGGATGAACCGTATTAACGCAATCAAGTATGAGTAGCCTAAAGAAAATCATGATATACGCTTTTACTATCATGGTTGTAATTGGCATCATATCAAAGTTGGTAGATACCGTGAAAAAGCAAAAGGCCGAAATCGAACGCCTGGATAGGAACATAGACGCGATGAACGAAACCGAAGCACAGTACATATCAAAGTTGGGTGATGCCGCTGTGAAGTGTAAAGCCCTGGAGATATCCGCGAGGGAACTAAAGAAGCAGAACGCAGACCTATATAATGAGGTGAAAGCGCTTGACGTCCGTCTGAAAGACGCGCTATCGGTTAGTAAGGTAGTAACAAAGACCGTTATTAAGGAGGTTGTGAGAACCGACACGGTTAATGGAGTGCCGATAGCCGAATACCGAGACCCGTGGAACACGATACGTTCGGAGCAAAGAGGAGACAGCACGGAGTTATCATACCAAGGTAATGACACGATAGTAGGGGTAATCTCGATTAGAAAGAAACGTTTCTTGTTTTTTAGGTGGGGGGTCAAGTCGGTGGACTATGACATATCGAACAAAAACCCCAAATCTAAAATGAAAATAGACGTGGCGGTGAAGTTTAAGTAAAACACGATTTAAGGGTGCATTCTTCGGAATGTGCCCTTTTTGCGTCTCAAACTGTGCCACTGTGCCAGGCACAGTTTTTAGGTGGCACAGTCTTTGTCTCACTTAACTTGCTGTATTATAGTTACTTATAGAGGTGTGCCAGGTGAGGCAGTGAAAATGGCATAACACTTTATTTTGGCCATTATTGAAATTTACCCCCTCTACTAAATATTCGTAGTTTAGTAATATTTTATATATTCCAAATAAAGTTATAAGAAAACATCAGCCTCACCTGGCACAATCGACTTTTTTCGTTGTAAAGGCTTGGTTTGCAGCTATTTAAGTGAGACAGCACTTTTTCGAGAGGTGGCACAGTCCGAAATCTCATTTTTTAAACGGTTGGTTTTCAACGTTTTAAGTGAGACAGAGCACTTTTATCCCTAAATGATGTTAACGGAATGTACAACCTATTGATAAAAGCCGTATATTTGTAATGTCAAAAGGAAACAGAGGTTGTTCCTCACCGAAACCAGGGACACGATACCCGAAAGGGAAAGATTGAAAAGTGAAAGGGATTCAATCACCGAAGTTTTTTAAAAAGTATAAACGATTAAAAAGTAGAATTATGAAAGCGATTGACTGTATTTTCAGAGAGACGATTAAAGAGGGTAGGTTTGAGATGAAAAGTCACATCCTTGTATTCCTGGACGATAACGGCACGGAACAAAGCGCACCTTTCACAGAGGTACGTTTTGATGGGCATTTCGATAGCTACCAATACGATGGCGCGACCTATGATTTCATGCAGCCAATGTTAGAGGCGATATATAATAAAAAACGTTAATGAATGAACCAACGTATTGATAAAAGCGTTATATTTGCATCAACAATTTAAAGGGTAGAATTATGAAAGAGAAAGAGTTTATCATTGCGGAAGTGAAAAAGCATTTATCCGCCTCGGTTAAAAGGAGTAAGTACGAAGTTATCGAAGCGGCAAAGAACATGCCTACGTTTGAGGGGTTTATACTACCTTACTATGTCTCCACAATGGAAGGCGCGAAATACCCGGTAGACGTCGAACACATGTACATCTTTTGCGACGAGTACAACGAATTTTATAACCTGATGGTCACACGGGTTGCCGAGCTCATATTGCAGGGCAAAAATTATAAAGACGCATGAATTAATTAGAAACCATATAAAAACAAAGATTATGAGAGTTACTACATTTGAATTTGACGGGAGAGACGAACAAGAAGTTATTAATGTTACTAAGATGTTGAAAGAACTACTTTCGGGCGCTTCTGACGACACTTCAGTAGAAACGCATGTAGTTGCACCTAAAAAGGAAGAAAAGCCCGTAGCGGTCAGCAAAACAACGCCTACAGCCGTGCCGACATCCAGCGAGCCAGCACAACCCGTAGCACCTACGTTTAGCGAGCCAACGAAGACAGCCACCCCGAAGACAGCCACCCCGAAGAAGGAAGTGAAGCCCGAACCCGCAAAGGCAGAAGAACCAGCTAAGGCAGAAGAACCAGCTAAGGCAGAAGAACCAGCTAAGGCAGAAGAAAAAACGAAGAGCGGAGCACCTACTTTGAAGGAGATGCAAACACTTGTTATATCAAGTGTTAGAACCGGGCACGTTACCCGTGATGAAATGGCCTCTATCTTATTGGAGTTCGGGGGTACGTCTCTGTCATCAATTAAACCTTCCAAGTTTGCTTTACTTAAACAACGCATTGTAAATTATCCTTTGACGAGATGAAAGAACAAATAAACCATAGTGAGCGCGAACACGCGCTCCTATCGCCAAGCAGTTCACACCGTTGGATGCATTGCACACCGTCTGCGCGGTTGGAAGAAAACATACCGAGCACGGGAAGCGCGGCATCGGAAGAGGGAACAGTAGCTCACGAATTGGCCGAGCACGCCATAAGAAAGTATTTGGCTGGGGAATACATCCCACTACTTGATGAATTGCCCGTACCAAAAGAGATTGCGGAAAACAAGTATTACAGCCCCGAGATGGATAAGTACGTAACCGACTACGTATGTTATGTGTGCGACATATACGAACTGGAGGAAGGCGCGGAAATGAGCATAGAACGAAAGTTCGACCTAACAATGTACGTACCCGAGTGTTTCGGTAGCTGCGACTGTGATATAGTAGGCGAAACAGTCCTAAACATCATAGACCTTAAGTATGGGAAGGGCGTGCAGGTGGAAGCCGAGAACAACACGCAATTAATGCTCTATGCACTTGGCGTTCTTCGTTCCCTACCGCCCGAAAAGCAGTCTAAAATAGAACTGGTACGTATGCACATCGCCCAGGTACGTTTGGGACATTTCCCGGTATTCGAGATGTCTGCACGAGACCTCACCCACTGGGCGATACACGTACTAAGACCTACGGCCGAGAAAGCATTTTCCGGGCTGGGAGAAGCAAAAGTGGGGGCGCACTGTAAGTTCTGCAAGTTTAAGGCACGATGCCGGGCGCAACGCGACGCACTGGTTAACGAGTTCGAGACCCACGGAGAAACCAAAGCCCTATCTTTGGAAGAAATAGGGGATATACTCAATAAGGCGGATATGTTTACCGACTGGTTAGCGTCAGTTAAGCAGTTTGCAATGTCAGAAGCCTTAAGCGGTAAGCACGTGAACGGGTGGAAGCTTGTAGAGGGACGTTCGGCCCGGGTGATTAAAGACGAAGCGGAGGCCTTAAAACGACTAACGGAGGCAGGTTTTGACCGGGAAACCCTTATCAATACGAAGTTAAAAGGCATCGGAGACCTGGAACGAACCGTGGGAAAGAGGCCGTTAGCGGTTCTACTGGACGGTGTAATAATTAAGCCCCAGGGCGCGCCAACGCTCGCACCGGAAAGCGATAAAAGAGAACCGATACAACCTACTTTGGATATGTTTGAGGAATTAAATTCATAAAAGAAGTTAACGAAAGAACCAACCTATCAGATAAAGCGTTATATTTGCATTATCAATTTAAAAACAAAACGGTATGAAAAGTAACAACGGTATTCTAACAGAGAAAGAGATTCAAGCAAGAACAAAGTTTTGGAACAAAAAGCAATTCTGCACATGGACTAACAAGGAACTTGAAAGAACCTCTACAGATATGCAAAAACTTTTGGTAGCCCTAAAGGAATTCAGTATGGACGAGATTAAAGCTATTAGAAAGTTAAACGAATATAGCTTTAGAGTGCATGGGGAAAATGACCCGAAGTATATCGTATGGACGGCATACCAAAGGGATTTAGATTACGCTATTTCGATAGCACCGAAAACTTTTAAAGTTAAACAAGGTTAACAGAGTAAACAACTTATAGATTTATTTGTTATCTCTGCAGCATCAAATTAAAAACGGAACGTCCGAACCGATTAGAGGACAAAAAGAAAAAAAAAGTGTAATATGAAAGCAATGATTAAAAACGCGAGATTGAGTTATGTACGTGTATTTGAAGCCTCACAAGTTAATGGACAAGGAGACGCAACGTATAGTGTTTGTCTACTTATTGACAAGAACAGCCCGGAAGTTCCGAAGATTAAAGCCACCATTGAGGCAGTACGTGCAACTTTCAAGTCCAAGTATCCTAAACTCGCCGGCAGAGACCCCAGGACGTGGAACAACCCATTGAGAGACGGAGACGAGGAAAAAGACGGTGCAGAATACAAGGGTTGCTACTTTATCAACACAAAGCGTAAAGAAGCCCAGGGCGCACCTATTATAATCGACGGACGTAAACAGTACATTACAGACAAAAACGAGGTGTATAGCGGATGTTACGGTAATGTAGCTGTTTCCTTTTACCCTTATGAGTTTACCGGGAAATACGGTGTGGGTGTGGGTCTGAACGGAATACAGAAGACGGCAGACGGTGAACGCCTGGATGGTGGAACAAGTCTTGACGATTTCGATACGGTGGATATCGACGAGGATGACGATTTATTTAAGTAACCCTTTTCAGAGTAAAAAACATTAATAAGAACCTGGGGGCATAAAAGCCCCCACAATATAAAAAGCAAAAATGGGAAAAGGTGATTCATACATAAACGCGCAGGGGGTTAGAATTTCAAAAGCAACGGGCAAGCCCGTGAAGAAATATACAAAGAGAGATACGGCATACTGGAACGCACGCATGAACGGCCCTACCGTACCGGAAAGCGAACCTATCGAAGTAGTGGTAGACCCTGTAATAGCAGAACTTCAAACACTGTACACAGAAGAAGAGATACAGGGTATCATAGACCTAAAGAAAGACAGCGCGCCTATCGAACTGGTGGAGATTCACGCAAAAGCTAAATCAACGCTTGACGAAAGTAACACGGGCTTTTTAATCGCGTCGGACTGGCACGCGGACGAGGTTGTTAAGGCCTCCACCGTTTTAGGAAAAAACGAATATAACCGGGACATAGCGGAAAAGAGAATAAAGAACTTTTTCTCAAACGCTATCTATATGGTTAAGAAAAAGCCAGTAGATAACCTGGTAGTAGGTCTTATTGGTGATATGATAGGCGGCTACATTCACGATGAGCTGGCGCAGACAAATAGCATGTCCCCCATGCAGGGAATACAATTCGTAAAGACGCTGGTAATATCGGGGCTTAGGGCTATCCACGACGAACTGCCAGACCTTCAAAAAATAGTAGTAGTAGGTATATGCGGAAACCATACGAGAACAACTAAGAAAATGCAATTCTCGAACGGATTCGCTATGAACCACGAATACTTCATGTACAAGGATATTGAGCAAACGTTAACACTCATGGGTTTAACAAAGTTCGAGTTCATTATACCCGAAAGTGAATTCGCCTATCTCGACATCTACGGGAAAAAGATTCTTTTCTGCCACGGGCACCAGTTTAGAAGTGCAGGCGGTATCGGGGGTATCTATCCGAGTATGTTTAAATGGTATGCAAAGTTAAATCAGACTATTAAAATAGACAAGGCCTTTATCGGTCACTACCACCAAATGATATACACGAAAGAGGTTTGTGTTAACGGTTCTCTGAAAGGTTTCGACGCGTTTGCGATGGGCCACGGGCTGGCATACGAAGAACCGCAGCAAACCTACGTTATACTGAATGAGAAGCGAGGTTTTATTTTCTACTCACCCATCTTTGCCGATTAAATAATAAGGGCTATCAATTGTTAAATAATTGCAATTGATAGCCCCCTTTTTCTTGTTTATCCAAAACATTTACCTACCTTTGCCATTGTATTGGTATAAACAATTAAAAGCCAAAGAAATTATGAGACATCTTTTTATAGACTTTGAAACATACTCCGAAACAGACATTAAAAGCGCTGGCAATTACAAGTATTGCGAAGACCCGGCCTTTGAAATATTGTTGTGCGGTTATATGTGGGACACCGACACGGAGGTATCAATAATAGACCTTACAATCCCCGACGGGCGTACAGAGTTTAACGAGTTGTTCACGGCGGTAGCCAATGACCCGGAAGTAGTTATCGTGGCACATAATGCTACGTTTGAGCGCGTCTGCTTGAAGGAATACGGATTTGATATAAGCCCTATGAGATTTTTCTGTACGGCTAACATGGCGCTCTATTGCGGTATGCCGCCATCGCTTGACGCGGTTTCGCAGATTCTCGATTTGCAGGATAAGAAGCTGGGCACGGGCAAAAACCTCATCCGATATTTCTCCGTACCGTGCAAACCTACCAAAGCAAACGGAGGGCGCGCCCGTAACCTACCCGAACATGACCCGGAGGCCTGGGAAGAATTTAAGGAGTATCTTCGTTATGACGTGCTTTCTGAAAAGGAAATATTCGGAAAATTATCACGGTTTGAGTTTCCCGAACTGGAGCAACGTATATATGCAGCAGACCAGCGAATAAACGACTACGGAATACGAGCCGATTTACAGTTAGCCACGGCCGCCCGTGATATGGACGAAGAGTATAAACAGAAGTTAGCCGAGATAGCGGAAAGCAAATACGGTATAGGTTCGCTAAAGTCCATGCCCCAGCTAAAAGAGTTCATCAAGGAACGTACCGGTGTGGTTGTTTCGTCGTTGACCAAAGGAGTGATAGAGGATGTTATAAAAGAGATTGCGGGCCTTGAGAACGTCTCCGACGCGGATAAGCAAGCAGTGTTAGACGTTATCGCCCTACGCAGGGAAATCGGTAAAACGTCGAACGCGAAATACACCGCCATCCTTGCAAGTGCAGGACGCGGAGACCGTATTAGAGGGCTGTTTAGATACTATGGCGCTAACCGTACCGGGCGGTGGGCCGGGCGCTTGGTTCAGTTGCAGAACCTACCGCAAAACCATATCGAGGAGCTGGACGAAGCGCGAGACCTGGCAAAATTGCATGATTTATCGCTGATGGAACTAATGTACGAGAAGCCCACACACATTCTATCACAGCTTATACGTACCGTGTTTATAGCCCCAGAAGGTTACACGTTCTCCGTGGCTGACTTCTCGGCAATTGAGGCCCGTGTAATCGCGTGGGTAGCCAATGAACAATGGCGGTTAGAATTGTTCAAAGACCCTAAAGCCGATATATACTGTGCTTCCGCTTCTAAGATGTTCGGTGTGCCCGTCCATAAGGGGGACGAGCTAAGACAGCGCGGAAAGGTTGCCGAACTTGCATTAGGTTACGGCGGTGGGGTTAACGCCCTTACTACAATGGACACCAAGAAAGCGTTAACAGAGGAGGAAAAACCCCAAATTTTGTTAAAATGGAGAGAAGCTAACAAAAAAGTCGTATCTTTGTGGAAATCTTTAGAGAATGCTGCAAAAACGTGTATAGGAACACGCAGACCGCAAACGTATGTTATTGACGAGTTTTCCTCAATAGTATTCAGCTACGAAGGCGGAGCAATGACTATAGAGTTACCATCGGGGCGAAAACTTTTTTACCCCTCCGCGCGTTTAAGCAGTAGAACAATATCGGGAGCGAACGGCGGGTTCGACGTGCAGGATATTTCCTACATGGGTCAAGAACAAGCAACGGGCAAGTGGGCGAAGTTACACACCTACGGAGGTAAGCTAACGGAGAACATTGTGCAGGCAATAAGCCGCGATTTACTGGCGAATGCGATTTTCAAGGTATTCGATATGGGTTATAACATTGTGTTGCATGTGCACGACGAAATAGCCGCGGAGATACCTAAAGACGGGAACGAAGAATTAACGCTTAACGCAATGATAGATGCGATGTGCAGCGCCCCAGGGTGGGCGGCCAACATTCCATTGAGAGCGGCTGGTTACATAACGGAATATTATAAAAAAGATTAGAAAATGGAATTAAAAAAAATGACTTTTAAGGTTGCGACCGCTACTAACGCGAAGTCGGTAAGTTGGAAGAACCGTACCTACACATGGGACGACCTTGTTAAGAGGTTCACCAGTGCAAAGGTAACGGAGGAAACCTACCGGGAGTTCATGGCAGCGAGCAAAGCCGAACAGGGTGCAATTAAAGACGTAGGCGCATTCATGGGCGGTGAGTTATTAGGCAGCCGAAGAAACAAAAACAACGTAGGCGAGCGTTCGCTATTGGCGCTTGACATCGACTATGGGGAGGCTGATTTCCCGGAGCGTTTTTTCGCAGCTATCAATTGCGCGTGCATCATTCACGGGACACATAAACACAACCCGAAAGCAGGAACGTTACGTTATCGTGTTATCATTCCTTTGTCTGAACCCGTGGATGGTGAACAATACGAAGCTATCGCACGAAAGGTTGCCGAGATTACCGGGATAGACTTGTACGACCGCACGACGTTTCAGCCGGAGCGCTGCATGTTCTTCCCGTCGGTGTCCCGCGATGTCGATTATTATTACGTCGACTATTCACAGTTATGTGAAACCCCTTTGGACGTGAACGAATACCTTAACATGTACGAGGATTGGCACGACACGACGGAATGGGCATACCACAAAGACGAGAAGGGCGAAGTACGTACCCTCATTAAGGAGCAGCAAGACCCGACATTAAAGGAGGGCACAGTAGGTGACTTTTGCCGGGCGTACACCATTTCAGAAGTTATCGCGGAATACTTGCCGGACGTTTACGAGCCGACAGACCAGCCCGACAGATGGACGTATAGCGGCGGTTCTACTTCGGGCGGTATGCTTACTTTCAATGATATGTTTGCATACTCATTCCATAACAACGACCCTATCCAAGGTAACCACGTGTTTAACGCCTACGACTTGGTACGTGTGCACAAGTTCGGTAAGATGGATAAGGGACAAGACCGCACGAAGTCAACCGACGCGATGAATGAACTTGTAAACAAGGACGCAAAGGTAGCGGAAATGCGCGCGTCTCGTTTGCTGGCAAAGACTACCGAGGTTATGAATGACTTCGAGGAAACGATAGAACCCGAAGAGGTTCACGATAACGTGCCCGAGGTATCATTTGAAAAGGTGATGGCAGAACTCGAAGTAGATAAAAGAGGTAACTACTTGCCGAGCGCAAAGAACCTGGGTTTAATACTTAAGTATGACCCGAATTTAAAAGGATTGATAGCCCGTGACCTATTCAAAGAACGCAGGGTGGTTACCCGTACCCCGATATGGAGACCAAAGGATAGCAGCACGGACTTTCAAGACGTAGACTTTGCAGGCGTTAGAAAGCACATCGAAGATGTTTACGGCATCAGTAGTTCGTTTAAGGTGGATGATGCTATCTCACTTGTTGCCGAGATTAACTCTTTTCACCCGGTGCAGAGCTATCTGACAAACTTAGAATGGGACGGCACGCAGCGCGTAGATACCGCGTTGATTGATATACTCGGTGCAGAGGATAACATATACACTCGCGAGGCGTTCCGTATCATGATGGTAGGTGCGGTTAAACGTATCTTTCAAAAGGGTTGCAAGTTCGATAGTATGCTGGTTCTACAGTCAGACCAAGGGGCAGGAAAAAGTACATTCCTTAAGATGCTGGGTAAACAGTGGTTCTCCGATAGCTTGTCAACGATGGACGGCAAATCGGCTTTTGAACAATTGCAGGGTAACTGGATATTGGAGATTGCCGAGTTATCAGCGATGAGACGTTCAGAGGTGGAGGCGGTTAAGAATTTCATCACCAAGACCGAGGACAGCTTTAGACCAGCGTACGGGCGTGTAACAAAGAACTTTCCGCGTCAATGCGTTTTCTTTGGGACAACCAACAAGGACGAGTTTTTGAAGGACGCAACCGGAGGGCGTAGATTTTTACCCGTACGTGTACGTGCCAACGAAAACACCCATCTTATCTTTGAGGCCGATTTCCCGGCATACGTAGACCAGTTATGGGCGGAAGCCGTTAACATGTATTTCCGCGGTGTGCCTACGTTGTTGTCCGCAGAAGCGGAGGTAATCGCAGAACAAGGAAGAGAGGAACACTTCGAGACCGACCCACGTACCGAAGCAGTTGCAAGGTATTGTGATATGTACGTGCCCGCCAACTGGGAGAAAATGTTTCCTTTGGAGCGTCGCATGTATTACGAGAATTACGACGAGGACGAGATAACAAAAGAGGAATGCGTACAGATGGACTTCGTTAGCGCTACGAGCGTGCTGGTTGAGGCTTTAGGCTTCGAGGTAGGAAAGATTAAGGCCCGAGACGCTTCCGAGATTAACGACATACTGAGCAAGTTACCCGGGTGGGAGCGTAGCAGACAGAGGGTGAAGTCATACGGACAACAAAGGGGATTCAAAAGAATTGTTAACATAGACGTGGATAGCATGTTTGAAAGTTAACGACTTGTTAACAGATTGACTAAAATAGGGTTTATTCTTAAACAGTGTTAATGAAAGATACAACGTATCGGAATAAACCCTATATTTGTAATGCCAAAAGGAAATAATAACAATTTAAAAACAAATGATTATGAAAAGTGGGAACTTTATTGAGCTGACATTCGTAGTTAAGGGCGAGTATCAAGTAGAGTTTATTAACGTTGAACACATATCGCGTATTATGTACGTAGATGGCAAGCCGTTTATCGGTATGCTGGGACAGACCTACACGCGCCAACTCACAGAAACGAGCTTGTATAAACTATCAGAATATATTAACATAGAAAACGATAAATTAGAATGGTCACTATCTTAAAAGTTATCGCAGTAAACGCAGGGGAACGTACCTCTTATTACCCAACCCCTGGCGATGGGGTGTTTCCAACCGTGGAGATGGCACGGGAGTTTTATAAAAACGAATTCAAAACAGATAAAATAATATTGTGTTATGCCAGCAAGTGAAAACGTACAGAGTTACAATGTAGGAAAGTCCGATTATTCAAAACATGCTATACAGCCATGGGACATTTGGAAAGAGTATAACCTCAACCCCTGGGACGCGGATATAGTTAAGCGCGTATTACGCAGCAAGGAAGGCGAGGCGCGGACGCTCGATTATGAAAAGATTATCCACATTTGCAGATATCGCATTGCGGAACTATCTAAGGAAGTTTCAAAGGAAACCAAGGTAGTTGCACCAGCCGAGGCAGAAAAGCCCGTAGAGGACGAGGAAAGCGATGATACAACGGTATTTTGCTTTGACGAGACAATGAGGCCACCAATGCTCTATATAGAGGGCGCGAAGTGGAACGGTAAGTATGCCGGTTACTCGGTGTTTATGGCTGGTGATGTACCCTATATGTATTTGGGCGTCGACGCAGTGGGCGGACACTTGTATGTAGACCTTTCGGGGCGTGGGCATTGGTATTACACCGAAGATAAGCACCTACCGAATAGAACGTTCAAGCTAAAGGATAGCCTATATTCCGGCAAGCACAGAAGTTCGCTAAAGATAGGGTACGAAGGCAAGAACTACGAGAAGCACGATTACATAATAACACTTGAGGGTAGGTTGCTCCGTTACTTCGGTATGAAAGGGGGCAAGTTTTCCTATCGTAACATGTCGGCAAAGCGCGCGGATGGTATGTACCCCGAGTTCTTGAGCGATGTTAAGTTAGAAAATAAAGCAATTCAATTTACACTATAATAAACAGTCGAGAAATGAAAGATATAATAAGCGAAAAAGATTTGGAGCGCACGTTCTCCGATAAGCTTAACCAAACAAAAAAAGTGTGGGTAATAAAACTATTATCCACCTTTATAAAAGGTTTGCCGGATAGAATGATACTTTGCCAGGGTGGGTATGTAGGCTTCGCCGAGATAAAGACCACGGGTAAGAAACCAACCAAGACACAATTACTGATACACGGCAAGTTAGAGGCTTTAGGCTTCAAAGTATTTGTTATCGATGATTTGGAAAGCAGGGACGCTGCAATAAGTTTTTTCTTAAGAAATGTTAAGGAAATAAACAACGTATCGGGAAAAGGGTTATCTTTGTAGTGTTGAATTTAAAAAATAAACAAGTATGAAGTATTTAGGAGGTAAAACAAGAATAGCAAAGGAAATTCTACCCATAATTTTGGCAGATAGAAAAGAAGGGCAATATTTTGTAGAACCATTTTGTGGTGGGTGTAACGTGACCGCCAATGTATCGGGAAACAGGATAGCAAACGATTACAACGAGTATTTGATAGCTATGTTTGTCGGTTTGTTATCAGGGGAAAACTACCCCGAACATATAGAACGTGAATTGTATAATGACGTTAGGGGATGTTTCCGCTCCGGGTCTGACAAATATGACCTTGGTTTTATGGGCTGGGTGGGGTTTATGGCTTCTTACAGGGGGAAATTCTTTGGGGGCTACGCCGGCACAACCATGAGTAAGGGCAAACCCTATGATTACATAGCCGAAGCTGTTCGGGGCGTAATGCGGCAGATACCCAAGCTGCGCGGCGTAGAATTTCGTACCGGGAACTACAAGAACCTACTAATTCCCGATGAGTCCATAATATACTGCGACCCCCCATATATGGGTACCACAGGATATTCAGACGGTATAAACCACGATGAGTTTTGGCAGTGGTGCCGGGAACGTGTTTACGACGGGCATAAAGTTTATATATCCGAATATCAAGCCCCAGACGACTTTATTACAATTTGGGAGAAGCCAATACAGAATTGCATTAGTCTCGATAAAAAAGCTACCGAGAGATTATTTATTTATAAAGGACAATTTTAAAACAGAAATCATGAAAAAGAGAAGTTTAAAAGAAGAGATAGAATACCGTTTGGGTGTGTACTCTGGTATCAAGTCCGGCGTGCTGTATGTCCGCGACGATAAGTTCGGTGGCACCGAGGAAATCCTAAACCGGTTGCGACACGATATTACCCGAGACGTTAATTCCCTTTCGCGTAAAACGCTGGGTTACATATCAGAGGAGCAGGATTTCAAAAGCATTTGCGTATTTTATAAAACCAAATTAATGAAATAATAAAGCTATGTTAAACTATATCGATTTAAAGCTAAAGTGTATCGCAGGATACACCGAGATAGTACTCAACGGGCAGCGCATCAAGTGCGCGGCCGATTACGATAGGGTATTAAGGAATATAACACCGGCGGCTCTCCATGAGTTTAGCACCCAGTTATCAATGATAAAAGCAATGCTATGTTAGAAAGAAAGCAGATGCACGATTACCAAAATAGGGGCGTAGCCCATATCATAGATAACGAATGCAGCGCGCTGTTTCTCGGGTGCGGCATGGGCAAAACAGTAACTACCCTAACTGCCATCAAAGACCTTTTGGATAATTGCATAATATCTAATTGCCTGGTAATTGCCCCGAAGAAGGTAACGCAGGTTACATGGAGCGACGAGATTAAAGCCTGGGAGCACCTTAAGGACTTGACTATATCAGTCATAGACGGTACGGTTAAACAGCGCCGGGAAGCCTACGAGAAGAAAGCGGACATATACGCAGTGAGCCGTGATAACATTGCTTGGCTTGTAATGGAGTTCGGAGGTATAAAGTTACCCTATGATATGGTTGTTATCGACGAGCTTAGTAGTTTCAAAAATTACGCGTCAAAGCGTTTTAAAGCCCTTAGAAAGGTGCGGAAGTTCATACCGCGCGTTGTAGGCTTGACGGGTACACCATCGCCAAACGGGCTAATAGACCTATTTGCACAAATGTATTTGATAGACCAAGGGGAAAGACTCGGTAAATCAATCACAGCATACAGAGATAGGTTTTTTAAGCCCGATAAACGGAACGGAGATATAGTGTACAGTTATACACTGAAAAGCCCCCAGGAGGAGACAGAGAAGCAAATAAGCGACCTTATCAGCGATATAACCATATCAATGACAGCCGAGGACTATTTGAAGATGCCCGACCGCATTAACATATACGACCGCGTGGAGCTGTCTCCTAAAGTGCTGGCACAGTATAAGGAGTTCGAGAAGGAGCAAGTATTGGAGCTTATCAACTCGGCCGAACCGATAAGCGCGGCAAGTGCGGCGGCTTTATCCAATAAGCTACAGCAATTCGCGAATGGCGCGATATACGATTCTGACCAAAAGGTTATCGAGGTGCACGACGAGAAGTTGGAAAAACTCGAGGAGCTTGTAGAGGCTGCAAACGGTTCGCCCGTATTGGTTGCCTACTCTTACAAGCATGACCTTGACCGCATAGTGAAGAAGCTAAAGGCATATAAGCCCGTCAAGCTGGAGAAGCCCGAGCAGATAGCCGATTGGAACGCCGGAAAGATTAAAGTGCTTGTAACGCACCCGGCGAGCACAGGGCACGGGCTTAACCTACAAAAAGGTGGGCATACGCTTATATGGTTCGGTAACACATGGAGCCTGGAGCTATACATGCAGTTCAACGCCCGGTTGTACCGTCAGGGGCAAACGTACCCGGTAACCGTTCATCACATCTTAACCACCGGAACGGTAGACGAGAAGATAATAAAGGCCCTGGAAGGCAAGAAACAGACGCAAGACGGGCTTATGCAGAGTATTAAAGAACTTATGGAATTTTACAGTAAGGAATGAAAAAGATAATAGCAGTTATCGCAGCCCTACTACTACTACTACTATTGGTAGGCTGCACCGTAGCACAGAACGCCGCGGACAGTATACAACGTAATTTCAAGCTACAGCAATTAGAGCACGGGCTAGCGTTGAGGGATAGTTTAATGCTTAAATGATGTTAGCGGAAGAACCAACGTAACAGGAAAAGTGTTATATTTGTATTAATGATTTAATAGATTGAAAGTTATGATTAGAAACAAAGATTTTGCATTGCTGTACGCAGGCCGGGCGGTATTCAGCAAGAACGGTGAGTATGCCGGTGTGGTAGTCGGTTGGAACGATATGCACGGCGTGATATTAGGTGTTGACCATACGGGCGGTTGGCAGAACTGGGGCGCCAACGATATAGGCGTGTCCGAGGGTGAGTTTCTGTCGTATGAATACCGCAACGCGGGGACACTGGAAGAGCCGGACGTGCCGCGCGAGCCGGTAGACCCGAGGCCCAGAACGATAGGTGAGATTATCAGGGAGCACGAAGGCGTGCGGGGTATCCAATTCTCGACGGACGGGCACGCCAATGTACAAGCCGCTTATATCCGTGGTAAGCACGGAGGCATGAAGCTTGTAAGCATGGGAGACGGTTTAGAAAACGTATCATCAAAAATATGAGGGGAAAAAGTATGGAAGCGTTAATGTGTTTATTCGGAATAGCAATCGGCGCAGGTTTGGTAACCGGTTTGTGGTTCGTAGCCAAGTTTGCGGCCCGTAATATAGATGGGGAGTACGACGAGTAATGGAGTGTTTAACGAAAACAATAATAAGAAAATGGCTAAAGAACCAAAGCTTCCCCATAAGCTTAAATGGGGCGATAGGACAGCCGCAAAGGTTGACGAAGTGGAATACCTTATCGGTATTAAAGTAGTGGGTTACACGTGCCTAAAAGACGTGATTATAGCAGAGGTGCACGAAAGTGTAGCGGACGAGGTGGGTGCGTGGAACGTGCCCGAAGATTTAAAGAGCATAGGCAGTGGAGACGTGTTTATGAAGAGGCCACGAGTTGGGGCATATTACCTGTATATAAAACTTAAGGACCTTGTGCATGAAGAAAGTTAGTTTTATGGATATGGCGGTATGCCTCAACGTACACACGTTCATTATATGGGAGTTCATAAGGCGGTACGGCTTCGAGAAGGGTGTTAAAAAGGATAGATGGGGGCGCGGTAGCGTATCAGCCCGTGAGTGCCGGAAGTGGATAGATAAGTTGGCGGCCTATATAGGGGAGCAGGATTTCACGTATAAGCAGGAAGTGAATAAGCGGCAATACCTGTTCCGTGATGAGGCGAGGCGGGACGAGGAGAAACGAAACGAACAAGACGTTCCCAGGCGATACACCATAGACAAGGAAGGGAGGATAAGCCGGGCAACTCTTTTTCCCGATGGGTCTATAATGATTTGGCATTGGAGCGTTGACGGTTGGCATTTTGATAGGTGGGAAGGCAATAAAGTTACTAAATGATAGTGCCCCTTACGAATAGCATATGCCTTTAAAAAATGATAGCAAAAGGGCGGTTTCGGCTTACAAATAGTCAGAAATCGCCCTTTGTAATTATTTTTTATGAAAACGCAATTCTTAAAAAGTGTTTAGATTGTTAATTGAAAAATCCTTATAAAAAGAGGCCTCGTGCTAACGTGCTGATAATCAAATGTGGCAAGTAAAAAATATAGGCTTGTCACAGCTCTTGTCTCACTTAACTTGCTGACCTACAATACCGTTAACAGTTACTGTGCCAGGAAAAATATAGGGTGGCACAGCAAGTGGCACAGATAACTCACTGACCTATATATAGTTATCTACACTGTGCCACTAAATAGTATAAAATAGGTATAACACTTTATTTGGAAAAATATATGGTAATTGCAATGTAGAGATTGCAATAATATATACTATTTATAAACCAAGTGTTAGAAAAGTGCTTTTTGCCTGGCACAGTGGCACAGTCGCCCTAACGGTCTGATACGTAGCGCGTTATCTGTGCCACCCGAGGTGTGCCAGCAAAAAACGGCCTGGCACAGTAGGCAAAAACGCTTGTAACCCGTTGTGGGACAGTGCGTTATCTGTGCCACCCCCTACTTTGTAAAATATTTTTGATTTTCACGACTGATTGCGGGTTGGTTTGTGGCAGGAAGTTATGTACTTTTGCCTCCACACTCTTAAGGGAGTAATAGACCGCGCGTACGGACATTTTCCGATATCCCATGCACGCACAAAACCAATTAACAATTATGGCAGGAAGAACAAAGAAAGAAGCCGCCCCCGATACGAAAAAGGGAATCAAGAAAGGGCAGGCAACCGGGACACCCCCGAAACCAAAAGACGAGCTAAAGGCATGCGCACAACTTTATGAAGTAGTGCAGACACGAGGCGTGAACGGTGCGACGCTTAGCAGCATCGACGAGTGTATTAACTATGTAGCGGAGTACATGAACTTTTGCGAGAAGAACCCCTATATACAATATGAGATATTAAAAGGTGGTGCGGCAGCAGGGCAGAAGGTACCCATAGAGAAGAAACGCGCGCCCTCTGTTGGCGGCTTCTGCCTTTTCATAGGCTGGTCTATAAAAGACTTCAATAAGAACATAGCGAAGCTGGAAAAGGCTTCCGAGACGAACCCCGATGCCGAGAACCTTCTATTAGGTTATACGCTTATAAAGGAACTCATCACAACCGAGATGGACGAGAGCGCTTTGGCCGGGATGGTCGATGCCAACTACATGGCGAAGCTACGAGGATTGCGAGACCTTAAGGACGTAACAAGCAATGGCAAGGAGGCATGCACAAAGGCTATGCAGGTCAATGTGCTTTCCGAGGATGCCGTTAAGAACCTACAAAAGTTAGGGGGTATCTGATGAATGTAACATATACGTTTGAAAAGCTATTGGCGGCTTTCGTTGACCCCCGAATACGTGGTGTTGCATCAAAGGGCGGCACGCGTTCCGGCAAGACATGGGCGGTGTTGCAGATGTTGCACCTCCTTTGCTCTACCTCCGAAAAGCCCCTTATCGTTTCGTGCGTTGCCGCTACGCTGCCTATGGTGAAACGAGGCATGCAGCGAGACTTCAGACAGATGCTGGCAGCCGAGGGTGTATGGGATGAGAATTCGTTCAACAAGACCGAGGGGTGTTACACATACCCCAACGGGTGCATGATAGAGTTCTTTGGCGTCGATAACGCTTCAAAGGTGCACGGCCCCGCACGTGATATTCTGTTCGTCAACGAGGCGCAGGGCATACCCAGGGAAATCTTTAGGCAGCTTGATATCCGTACACGTAAAAAGGTTATTATCGACTTTAACCCGGTACGTAAGTTTTGGGGTGAAACCGAGTTCGTAGGTGACAGATACGTAACCATCCACTCAACGTACAAGGATAACCCGTACCTAACCAAGGAGCAGGTAGGTGCTATCGAGAAGAACAAGAACGATGCCAACTGGTGGCGCGTCTACGGAGAGGGCGAGACGGGCGGCGTAGAGGGAAACGTTTACCCCCACTATGAAGTTATAGACGAGCTACCCGAAACGTTCACCGGGCGATGTATCGGGCTTGACTTCGGTTTCGTTAATGACCCAACGGCTATTGTTGATATACGCTTTGAGGGCTGGGACTTGTACGTAGACCTACTTTGCTACGAGACGGGTCTACTTAACAGCGCCATCGCAGACTACTTGACGAGCCAGGGACTTAACCGCGTCGTTACCGTGTGTGACAGTGCGGAGCAAAAGAGTATTGTGGAGCTACAGCAAAGACGTATCAAAGCAATACCGTGTGTGAAGGGACGCGGCTCACTATCGGCAGGTATCGCCCAGGTCTCCCAGTTCAAACTGCACGTAACGAAACGCAGCATTAAGATGCTGGACGAGCTGGATAACTACAAGTGGATAAAGGACGAGGCAACCGATACGTACACCAATGAACCTATAGATGCCTGGAACCACTCACTCGACGCTTTGCGTTATGGCGTAGATTACCTAATACGTAAATACCGCCCTAAATAGCATTTGCTTGCCCCCTACGGGCTTTTCCCCTAATAGTGGGTAACTACTAACCGCGACAAAGAAAGTCGCTTAAAACGCTTTAAAATGAAGAATTTACTTTTTAGACTATCTTTCAAAATTGCTAATATCCGTAACCGCGCGATAATGCTCCGTATCGCGAACATGCCGGCCGATGGCACGGTACGTATGACACGGGACGAGGAACGCTTGCTCAAAGACATGATTAAGTACCTTAAGCCTTCCCAGGTTGCAACCCGTAACGGCAAAGCAGTGTACCGCCTTAAGGACATTGAGGAGATAGGCTTATGGGCTATCCTTGAAACACGAAGAGCCGAGGACGCGTTAGGACGTATCAAGGCATGGACTGATGATAACTATGAACCCGTTACCGTCGTCGATGCCGTGAAGCTTGACAAATTCATAGCTAAACAGTTGGAAATAGCCGATGGCCTGGAACAGGTGATTTTCCAAAACATGCACGGCAAAGGCGGTGAAAGCGCGTTGACCGGCGATGAGACTATTAAACAAGCAAAGAACCTTCTCGGGGTTGTGCAGATTACCGCCGAGCTATTCCACTGTAGCTTTGAGGACGCGAAGCAAATCAACTACTCGGATGCTATGCTGGCAATCGCCAAACGTAACGACGAGATAGAGAAAGAGAAACGTGAATTAAAGAAACAACAATCTAAAAACCGTTAGCATATGACTTTTGAGACAATTTACAATACAGCGAATACACGTGCGGCAGCTTTAGGGCTTCCGCTGGTGTTCGGAGATACAGCCGTACAGAACGTAGCGGCAAACAGTTTATCGGTGGACTTCTTCACCCTGGATATAACAACGGGCTATTATACCGATGTGAACGTACCGCGTAGTAACGGCTACACTATCGTGATACGCTGTATGGGTACGTCCGAGTATATGCGTGATGATGCTGTAGAGATTGCGACGCTGATACGCACCGACCGGCTTTTGCAAGAGATGTTAGTGGCCTTTGTGTGCGGCTACGAGGTTGGCGCTATTCGCTTGTCGAAGGTGCAGAACCAATACGATAGCATTAAATCTGGTTGGGAGGCCGTTTTGGATGTATACAAATTCGGTTAACAGACTTAACGCAGCTTGTTTTGTGGCTATATACTACGTACTTTTGTGCGTCGTTAACTAATGAACGACACATGAAATTATGAAGATTATCAGAAACAAGTTTATCCCCTTTAAGGGTTTCAAAGCGATTAACCTCTTTGGTGTGCTGTTCGTTCGCGGTAACGCTTACATCGACGAAAAGACCATAAGGCACGAAAGCATTCACACCAAACAAATGAAGGAAATGCTTTATGTGCCTTTCTACCTTTGGTACGGTATCGAATGGGTAATACGTTACTTTGCGTGGAGTTTTGAAAAGAAACCATGCGACCCGAATGATAAGCCATATGATAGAATGGGCTTCGAGAAAGAGGCGTACGCCAATGACCGCGATACCGAATACCTAAAAAACCGTAAACCGTACGCATGGTTTAAATACTTGTAAATCATGAACAGCGAAGTAGTACAAGCGGTTAAAAAGATTCGTGATGAGATTGTAGCCAACTACTACGCTATGAAGCTGAACGCCTCTGGTAACTTCGATAAGCAAACACAAGTCGAGGAATATCCCGGTGGCGTTCGTATTGTAGCCCCAGCGTACATCTATCAGATGGAAGACGGGCGTAGACCCGGCACAATGCCGCCCATATCCGCTATCAAGCAATGGATTAAGGACAAGAACGCGAACGCCGGTACGGACATACCCGAAGAAGCCGCCTACGCGATTGCCTATGTGATTAAAAGGGACGGTATCAAAGTACCTAACGAATACAACGAGGGGGGCGTAGCAAGTAAGATATTAACCCCCGAACTTATCAAGCGCGTAACGGTAGAAGTTAATCGTATTATCAGTGCGGAGATATTAACAATTTTAACTAAAAAGCAATGATTGTAAGAAACCTATTAACTAATGCAGTTACCAAAGAATCTGGTTATGCGTACATTGGCGGCATCGGCGCAGGTCTTTACCGCCCTATCCGTTTGGAGCAGGTTGGTTTGGTTACCAGTATAAACCTTATCTATTCACGTAATGGGGCTACCATGGCAGCGGCCGAAGTCACGCCATACGAGGGTGCTATATTGGATATGTCAATGATGGCAGCAGCCGTACCGAGTATATCGGAGAGCATCAACGCAGGGCTGGGCTTTACTGACTTCGTAGACCTGGTGCAAATACTATACATGGAGGGTACGTTGAAATCTATCTTTGCGCGCGTTATACCCTCTCCGGCAGCACACGCGCGTAACGCTTGGGACGCGAGCACTATTAATCTATCCAACTACGGTAACGGGAAGTTCAACCAATTGGATTTTAGCTGTGATTCGTTCCGTAACAGCCCGTTAACGGGTGTGCCTTTTAACTTTGCTTTGAGATACGGTCAGCAAACCGCAAGCGAGGACAGTAGACTACGGGTTCGGGTTAACGGTGCGGGTACGTCTAGCACTTGGGCCAATACACTCGCATCGCGGGTGGCAAACCAGCCCGATAGAGAGTTCAGAACCGCAGACGATAAGTCTTCCTGGGGCTACGCACGTTTTGAACGTAAATATCCGTATTGCTCCAACCCCAACAAACGCGTAACGCTTCGATGGCTTAACAGCAATGGGGCTTATGATACGATGTATTTCGACCAATACCGTATTGTGCCCACTTACTTGGTTAACTTCTCGGGCGGCAACCGTGTCTTGTCCTACGACGTTACAATAAACGTAGCAGTAACCGAGGATAACCAAAACGCGCTGTATTGGCTTTCACGTTCGGGCGAGGTTGCTGGGGTATTCCCTTTAGCTACTAACCAGTGGGCACGCGTTACGATACAGAACCCGAATGCGCTGAACATACAAGGCGGTGCGACGGGACGGGTAGTCGCGTTTAAATGCAAATTTGAAATTGTAGAACCCTAACAATATGGACTTAACGATACGAATTAATGGGGAAGTGATAGACGGTGTTTCCGCTAACTCGGTAAAACTGACTATCAACAACCCAGACCCTTTGAAATTCACGGAGCAAACGGTCAGTTACTCCGGGACAATCAGCATACCGCGTTCAGAAGTGAACGACCGCGTGTTCCGTTCTGAACGTTTCCCAGGGAAGTTCATAAGGACAGCCCCATACCGCGCCGAATTGTGTTTTGGGGGCCTCAGAATTCCGTTCGGTAGCGGTTTGTTCCGTGTACGTGTAACGGCAGATGAGGACGGATATAGCCTTGAACTGATAGAAAACATATCGAAGCTTTCGACATTGCGCGCCCCAGTGGTTGCCATACCTAAAATGGAAACACCGGCATATCAGTTTTCGACATATATAGATAGCCTTAATTACGCGTACCCAAACAAAGTTGTCGTGCCTACGATATATGCGGCGAACAGGTCAACGCCCTTGCTTATGTCATACATTGCAGACCGGGTAACTAAAACAGCAGGGGAATACAAGGACGCAGAAAGTCAATTGGTTTTTAAAGGCGCGCACGACGGGTTGGACGGCTCGGTATATGCAGCCAATTACATGATAGCGGAGAGCAACGAGGTAGCCACGTGTTTTACCTACATGGTTGGTTCGGGATTTGATTTAAGGTTTACCAGCGATTCGTTTATTGTTCTCCCGCCTTCTACCCCCGCTACCGTTTATCTTAGAAGCAACGGCGGTACATTTGCTTTGCCATTTAAGCGCGGTGTGGTAGGACCCGATGGCAACTACAGGTACAGCCCGGTAAATCCGAGTTCTACGTCTTGTTTGGTTACGCCAAGACCGGCACGCGATTTGAACTTCGGCTTCACTACCTCCGCCTCGTCTATGGTATATTTGGGAACGCCGATTACTACGGTGCCGACTACGGAAGCGTATTTCATATCGTTCAAGATTAATTCGGCCACGGCTCCTACCTATGCATGGGACTTAGTAGAGACAATGGGCGTGGATACGCCTTTCGAGATTGTGCAGGCATTCTGCAAAGCGTTCTGTTGGACGTACGAATTTAAGTCAAGCCCGTTTGCGTTGACACTGAAACCGTTTATCAATCCGTCTACTACTTCTACGTACCGGGTTGATTGGACTGGGAAAATTGACAAATCAAGCATAAAGGTTGCAGAAGCCGCGGGCGCTGCGAGAACATATGCGGTGCAGGTAGGCTCACTCAAACAGACGGTAAGCGGTTACGGTGGGGCTATATCTATGCAGGAGACAGTAGGCGAGAGCGCGTTCCCGGTAAACCCTGGTGCGCAAAGACCATATGCCTCTATGATTAGGTTGGCAGGCTCGTACGTACCCGATAACTATTTCAACCGCGCGAGCGGTTACCGTGCTACGATAGCAGGGCATTATGACCGTTTTTCCCCTGGGTGGCAGGTGACGGCTAAAATGAACCTATCGTATTTCGATATTCAGAAAATGAAGTCCGACGCGCTTTATTTCGTAGGTGAACTTAACCACTGGTTCTACCTTAGAACACTAAGCGACTGGGATGTGTCAACGGGAAATGCGAACGTTACGTTAATCGCAGTTAAAAATTAAAAACAAAACATTATGGCTGAACAAGTTACATTATTAGACCTCTCTTTCGATACCTCCGAAGCACTTGACGGGCTGGACGCGTTAATTGCAAAGTCGCTTGAACTGGCAGAAACAAAGAAGTCTTTGCAAAGCGCGTTGAAAGACGAAAAGAAGCAGCTGGACGAGGCGGGAAAGGCTTTCAAGTCCGGCGGCTTGTCACAGGACGAGTATAAGAAAGCCGTTTCCGATTCGATGAAAGCCCAGGTAGAACTAACGAAACAGCTAACAGATACCAATAAGTCCATTACCGACAATAACTCGGCTATCAAGGTAAACACTACGCTGTTAACGAGCCAGGAAGACAGCGTAGACGCTTTACGAGCACAGTTGGCGAAGAACACGAAAGAGCTAAACGCCATGAGTGCAGCGACGCGCAACAACTCCGAGGAGGGAAAAGCGCTTGTTACCGAGACCAAAGAGATTTCCGACAAACTTAAGGGGATGGAAAAGGCAGTAGGCGATAACCGTAGGAACGTAGGTAACTATGCGGAAAGCATACAGGAAGCAATGAGCAGCACGCAAGGGCTTTCTGGGGCTACGGCGGCTATGGCTACGTCTCTATCGGGGGGTGTGAACATCCTAAAGACGTTTAATGCTACGCTGAAAGCTAACCCTATACTTGCTATCGTGTCGGTTATTCTGGTTCTCATATCCACGGTTGAAAAACTGATGAAACGCAATAGCGAGATGGCAGCAAACCTAAAGGCGGCGTTCGCTCCGTTTGAGGTTATCTTCTCCCGGATACTCGACGGCATCACCAACATGTTGAGCGGTGTCGCAAAGGCTTTCGAGTCGGTGAGCGAAAAGGTTGTCAACTTGCTTTCGTCTATCGGTCTTATTACCGAGGAGACCACTAAGGCAGCGAACGCAGCCAAAGCGCTCACCAAGCAAGAACTTGCAATATACGAGGCGGAAACAAACAACCTTGTAACGTTGTCGGCGATGCGCAGGGAACTCGAGGCGCAACGTACCATTGTAGGAGACCAGCTAAAGACCGCGGAGGAACGAAACGCAGCAGCTCAAAAGGCTATCGCGATTTCCAAGCAGATGGAAAAAGCCGAGATAAGCGTGTTGCAACAGAAGTATAACCAAATCAAGGCGCAAAACGAATTGAGCTACACAAGCAAGGAAGACAGACGCGCCGAGATGCAAGCACTGGCAGACCTACAGGCACGTCAAGCGGATTACATCTCACAGCGTAAAGAACTGGAAAACCAAGCGAGCGGTATCGCAATGGCCCAGATAGCAGCTAATGCAGCAGCGTTTAAAGCCAACGAGGAGAAGAAGGCGGCGGCGGCTATCAAGGCAGCCCAGGATGCGGAAACAGCTAAACGCGAATTGCAGGAACAGACCATCAGACAGTTCGAGGAAGCGCGTACCAAGTTAGAACTATCTTTGCAGGAGAAGGAGATAGGAAATGACAGCATAAAACTTAAGCTTGAAAGCGAAAAAGCCTATGTAGAGGAAAGTCTAAAGCTTGAGCGTTACAGACTGGAGCAGGGTTTAATCTCGCAACAAGAGTTCGCCAACCGGGAACAAGCGTTCCAGTTAGGTGTGCTCCAACTGGAACAGCAGATGCGTGAAGAACAAGACCGCACCGAAAAGGAAAGGAAAGCGCTTGACGAAGCAAACCTAAGGGAATTGAAGATGGCCAACATAACCAACGAATACGAGTTAAGGCAAGCCACATTAGATGCCCAATACGCCCAGGAGATAGCAGCGGCCGAGAAGATAGGAGCGGACACAGCTCTGATTCAATCGAAGTACGAGAAGGCTAAGGAGGATAACACGAGGGCACGCGTTAACGCTGAATTGACTATGACGGCAGGGCTGGCAGGTCAGATGTCTTCTTTGCTGGGCGAGGAGAGTGCAATCGGTAAGGCGTTCGGTGTGGTTCAAGCAACCATTAACACTTATATCGGTGCTACTAAAGCACTGGCACAAGGTGGCATACTCGGCATCGCACAAGCCGCGGTAGTTATTGCTTTCGGTATGAAACAAGTCGCTACGATTGCAAAACAGAAAGACCCCGATACGAAAATTAACACTTCCGTTAAGAAGTATGCAAAGGGCGGTCAGATATTCGGCAAGTCACACGCACAAGGAGGTGTAACATTCCGAGGTGATAACGGGCAAGTGTTCGAAGCCGAGGGAGGCGAAAACGTCTATATCATGAAGAAATCAGCCAGTGCAGAGATTAATGCCCTATCAGCCATTAACGAGGCACATGGGGGTAACTCTTTCGGTACGTCCGGGCTTTACAAGTTTGCCGATGGCGGTATGGCCGCAAGCATCTCCGAAGCAAACCGAATGGTTAGACAGTCCGATAACGTGCGCCTATCAAGCGAAAGCATTAACCAACTGGCAGGGGTTGTTATCGACGCGGTTATGAGCATGCCTAACCCGGTTGTATCGGTGCAGGACATCAACGCGGGGCAGAACGACGTGGCGGTAGTCAAGGGCTTCGCAACTTTCTAATATTAATCAACTCGTGCAGAGGTGGCGCATACGACAAAAGGCGCTATCTTTGCACGTGTTACAACAAAAACAATTTTTATGGAATTTAAAAAGCTTAGAGTTATTCAAGCCGGGTTAACGACCAACTTTGGGATGTACGAAGGTGGGGAATACCCCCTTTCGATTACGGACGCGGCAGTTAGAAGCGTTGTAGCGCTCGGAAACCTTAAGCCAGTTCATTGCAGACGTACCCACAACGGCAGCGATATGCTGGACGGGTATTTAGGAAGGTTTACGAACTTCGTTTACGAGAATGGCGCGGCTTTTGCCGATTTCGAGATGTCCGAAGCACTTGAGACAGCCTACCCCAATGAAGCGAAGTTTATCGCAACCATGATAGAAAAAGAACCCGATATGTTGGGAGTTTCTGTAGTTGGTTACAATTTGGTAGAATTGAATGACGGTATTCTTGACGTTACCGAGTTTGTGGAATTGTATTCATGTGATTTAGTGGGGCTTCCAGCCGCCACGGAAAGCCTTTTTAATAACAATAAAACAGAGAAAAAAATGAACAAATTTTTCAGCTCGTTTGCAAGCTTGTTTCAGAAGACGCAGTTTGCAACGGAAACAGTGGAAACCGTGGATGGTAATAGCATTACTATCGAGGCAGCTGGTGAGGCAATGGCTATTGGTGATAAGGTCTTTGATAGCGAAGGCAACGTTCACCCGGATGGTGAAGTACAGATTCAACTCGAGGAGGGTATTTTGGTTATCACTATCGAAGGCGGTGTGATTACCGAGGTTAAGCCCTACGAGGCAGAAGACCCCGAGAAAGTGGAAGTAGAACCCGAAACAGCAGCCGTACCCAAAGAGTTTTCTGACCGTATCGCAGCACTTGAGACATCTGTCGCAGCGTTGACCGCCTCGGTGGCCGCGATGACCGCACAGTTTAGCCGTGCAACAGCGAAACCCGGTATCCCTCTGGTAAGCATTCCAAAGGACAAGAAGAAAGAAACGGCCCTTAGCAGAGAAGCAGTAGCCGAAGCAGCAAAGAGATTCTACAAAAAATAACAAATCAAAAATTAAGAAATTATGGCATTTACATTTGCAAAACTTAACAATCTGAATATTAGCAGTTTAAACGAAGTTATCTCTTTGACCGTCGGTTTGGCCGGTGAGATTTCTAACGGTATTACCGTACTTAACGGTATCGCTAACAACACGCCCGTTGTTTCCCTTACAGCAAAAGACAGGGCGCTGCGTAAATCATCGGGTTGTGGCGGTGAATACCTCTACAATAGTATAGAAGACAAGGTTAAGTATTACTCACACGCACCTATCGAACTGCCTATCGAAATTTGCTTGCAAACATTGTGGGGTATGATGGTAGCTCGCGGTATTAACCTTGATGACGATTTTTCCGAAACCGATTTAGCAGGCTTCATTCAGTCCGAAGTATTGAAGGTGTTAGAGGCTGACTTGCTGCGTCTCGCTTGGTTGGATGGTGAGGTTAAGGCTGGTGTACTTGGCTACGATATCTTTACGCACGGTGGTATCCTCAAGCAGTTTAAGGATAGCCATGAGAGTGAAGGCACTTTGAAGCTCGAAGAAAGCGCCGTTCTTAAGGCATTTCGCGACGCTATCGACACACAACGCCCCGATACACTCGACACATCGGAATTCTTCGTAACATCTAACGTTATGCGCCTTTATAAGAACATTTTGCAGAACAAAGATAACAGCGTTGCACAGTCCGACATCGTTGACGGCCGCCCGGTTTACTTCTTCGAGGGGTACAAGATTAACGAACTTCGCCACGTGTCTAACGCTGCCTTGACTGACGGTAATGTGGATGCTTTCATAGCATTCACACCAAAGGACAATATTCAGATTGCCTTGGAAGGTACTTCTACTGTCATTGCTCCTTTCATCCAGGACGCAAAGAGCCGTAAATACTACTCGCAGACTGTGTTCGCAGCTGATGCCATGCTGGCGTCGCCCCAAAAGATGCGGCTGTATGTACATTGGGTTTCTGATGCTGCTACTGATACTGGAAAGTAGTATTAACAATAAAAGGGGTTGGGATATTAACCCGGCCCTTTTTTTTTATTTCAAATAATATGGGAAAAAGTTGTTTAAATAAACTTAGCCGTAATATCACTGTAGGCTGTACTATTCCGCAGGTCGGTGTTAAAGAAATCTACTTAATGCACGCGGAGGACGTTACGTTCGGATATGATCTCGCACAGAAACGTATAGATTCCGTCACGTTTGCAAAAGATGCAAAGTCGTACAAAGTAGAGGGATACAAGCAAAATATTCAGGTTAACGGGTCTCTAAAGTCTTTAGACGCCTCGGTTGTTATGGACGCTTCAGTTACGTTCAAAGTTCCGCATAGCGCGGCGGCGACCAACTTCGTGAACACTATAACTGCGGGAAAATTTCACGTGTTTGTTTTGTACAACAGTGGAGAACAAGTAATGTTAGGCTCTATGGTACCACTTGAATGCTCGGCGGCGGAATTCGATTCCAACGCTAACGCTACTATGGTTACACTAACACTGTCTACACCCGAAGGTGCGGCAGGCTGTCCTATGGTCGTACCTTATAACTCAGTGAGAGACATAATAATTTCTAAAGCAGTTTAATTATGGCATGTATTTCAAAATTGGCACGCGCAATTGCCTATGATTGCGACAGTGGCGCGACTGGTTTAACCAGTGCGTTGATTATAAATAAAGCGGATATTGCGAGCTTCACAGTATCAGAAGGAGCGACCGTATCTGGGCTTACTTTATTGCCGGGCGCCAAAGCGTATAAGGTTGACACTGTAAAGCGCTCGCTTGTGTTGTCGACCGCGTTGAAGGTTAACGACGGAGCACCGAACGCGTTCACCCACACCGCAACCCTTACCGCTATGGCCTCCGCCACATCGGGGGCCTACGCTAATATCAGTAGCGCTATGTCTAACGGCTCGTTCGTTATAGTAAGCCGCCCGGTAGGCGGAACAGCTGCCACTGTATACGGGTTGTATTATGGCATGAGCGCGACAGCATTTGACAGAAACAGCCATGATAACGGCGCATGGGCTACAATAACTTTGGAAACGCCGGAAAACGTTATTGGCGAGGACAATTTGAGCATGGCTGAGGCAGATTATGCCACTCTCTTTGACGCAGCAGTAGAATAATAATTAACTAAAAAAGAAAGGAAAAATAATATGGCATGCATAGGAGAAATAACCGCTGCTTTGGCGATGCCTTGCGGCGCACCGAGTCCTAACGAGATGGGGCGGCCCGTCTCCGCAAAACTACTTAACACATCGGGCATAAAGAGTTTTACCGTATCGAAAACTGGGGCTACTGTTACTCGTTTCACTGGGGTGGTTGGCCACAGCGTTACCACGGCTAATAACTCGCTTACTGTGTCCGTAGGGCTTAAGTCGCAGGACATTACGCCCGGCGCTTATGATGTATCTATTACGTTTAAGAACTTTAGCGTCGCGCAAAATGCAGTTACCTACCACACACCGTGGGGCACGGTGGACGATTTAGGACGCTCGGAGCTTGTGGTAGCCGTGGAATATTCGTCTGGGAATGTTAGAATATACGGTTTAGGTGCTCCCCTGGTTTGTACTGAAATTGTGGGGGATTCTACAGCGAGCGACTATTACACGTATACGTTTGGCGTTGAGGACTGGCAAGTAGGTACAACCATCCACCAGCTTAGCAAAGCGGATTACGACGCATGGTCTACACCAGCACCAGCACCAGCACCAGCACCAGGAGCATAATAAATCAAAAGAAAATGGCAGAAGAATTAACTAATACTACGGGACAGGGCGAAAGCTCTGCACCCGTTGTTGCTGAACCGAAGGTTGCAACATTACAGGAGAAGTTGGACGCGTATTACACGATGACGGGTCTAAAACTTGATACTAATTGCCACATAGATATGAAGTATTTATCTTTGTGGTACGAAACGAAGTATTTGACTAAAGTCGTCTATAGGTGGGCGATGAAACCGGGTGCCCATATCGTGCATTACGCGGATGGCGTGGTTTACAGGTCCACAAATATGACAGACGAAATAGCCGAACGACTTATGAAGGAGAACCCGGCATACGCAGATTGTTTTGTAGAAGTTAATAAAGAATAGCATCATGATTGGTTACAGCCGAATAGCATTATTAGTAGAAAAAGCGCTTAAGCTTTCCGCGAATACGGGCGATAGAGTTATTAACTACGGAGAGGGAAACCTTTATCCGCAGGAAATTGCCGAACTCATATACGCGTCAAAGACAGCGAGTGCCGCCGTCGAAAAAATGACGGAGAATATAATCTGTGAAGGGTTCAAAAACAAGGAATTCGCGGAAATGACGAACGGCAACGGCTGTAACATGAACGATGTGTTAGAAGCTACGGCAAACGACGTTGCACGTTTTAAGGGCTGGGCTTGGATAGTGCAGTATGGTTTAACGCCAGCAGGCTACCAGCCCAAAAACGTGTACAACGTTCCGTTTGAATACGTTCGTGCCGAGATGAACGACAATTATAAGAATGACCCCACCGTAAGGAGCTGGCGAGTTTTCAATAACTGGGAGAAACAGAGCGTAAGGTCAACAAATGTTAAAGGTAACTCCGTTGTTTACCCTACGTTCGACCCCGAAAATTTTGCAGCCGAGGTTGAAGAATGCGGAGGTATCGAGAACCACAAAGGACAACTTTTATACGTGAACCTTGGCACTACCCGGCCTTATCCTATTAGTACGTTCCACGCGGTACGTAACGAGATGGGTGCGGAGGACAAGAACGGGCGATATGTTAACCATACTTTAGGGCGTGGTTTTCACATGTGCAGCATTGTTTCACACGGTGATTTCGAGACCGAGCAGGCGCAGCAAGAATTCCGCGATGCGCTTTCCGAGATGATGGGAAGCGAGAACGCAGGTTCGGTGCTTACCGTTCGAGACGAGAACGTAGCCACGGACAAACCGTTTATCAAGGTAGACCAGTTAGGCAGCCCTATAGATAGGGAACTGTACAAGGCGTATGTGGAACCGTTAAGAAAGGATATCGCGATAGCCGCCTATAACATACCGTTGCCTCTTATTGATAGCTCGCTGTTAACGTTCTCGAACGCTTCCGGTGAGGTTATGAAAGAGTTGCAACGTATCTATAGAAACAGCCTTGCAAAGGTACGGCAACGTATTTCACGTGAACTATACCAGGTATTCGGGGTTGACCCGTCAGTAACTGAAATTGAAAATAAATTTGACGAAGAAGATGGCATACCCAATTCAGAAGTTCAGAACGCTATTTGAAATAGCAACGGACGTAAAAGATAATAAGATAGAGAAGGCCTTTTTTGAGGCCGACCTATTGGATATATTGCCCCAGGTGGGGGCGATGTACGACGCCATCCCGGACGAGTACATCGCAGACGGTGCGGACTTCGCGGGTGCGGAAAAGGTTATAAGTTACTATGCCTTTGCCCGTTATTTGCAGATTGCCGACCAAAACAGTACGACCACCGGGATGAAAATTCAGACGTACGGAGGTTCAGTAGTTGTTCCCGACACGAGTAAAGTTAAGAGGTTTGAAGCTGAACGGAGCAAAGCCGATTTGTTTTTAGAACCTTTGATTTGCCGTATGAAAAAAGACGGGTTTATAAAGGTATGTGTGGTTCAGAATTCACGCATAGGTCTTATCAAGTGATAGAAAGTTTAGAAGCTTACTTCCGAATGTTTTTCGCTGTTACCGTTCTGACAGTTGTTTCGGATGTCAAGGACTTTGTTTTTATCGTTGTGATAGTGACCGCCCTAGATTGGTTAGCAGGGTATCTTGCAGACCACCAAAAGGGCAAACCGTATCAGCACAAAAAGACAATGCAGGCCGTTAAGGAGCTGTTCCTGACGAGCGCTATATTGTTTTTTGTTGCTCTTACTTGCGATATGTTAGAACCGGGCATTGATTATCGGATATTGATTAAGGGTCTCACGGGTATATTCCTTATTATATATGCGAGGAACATAACTAAGAACCTACGTATTATCCAGCCGTCTAATGAATTTATAAAGGTATTGAATAGTATTGCCAATAGCAAATACTTTAGCCTTAAAAAGAAGATTAAAGACGGTGAGTATGATTTACCCATAGAAGAAAGGAAAAAAGATGGCGAACAGCAGTAAACTTGTACCGTTCATCCTACAGTGGGAAGGCGGTTTCGTTAACGACCCCGACGATTTAGGAGGGGCAACCAACAAGGGCATAACTATAGGTACGTTTACCGAGTACAGACAGAAAAAGGGGTTAAGCGCCCCTACCGTCAAGGACTTGAAAAACATATCCGATGCCGAATGGCACGACGTTTTTAAGTCCTTATACTGGGACAGGTGGAAAGCTGATGAGATTAAAAACCAATCAGTAGCCAATATCTTAGTTGATTGGGTTTGGGCTTCCGGTGTGCACGGAATTAAAAGACCCCAAAAGCTTTTGGGCGTTGTAGCCGATGGGCAGGTAGGGCCAAAGACTATTGCAGCGCTTAATGCGGCAGACCCTAAAAGGCTATTCGACGCTATCAAGGCAGACCGAGCAAAGTTTATCGACGAGATTTGCAAGGCACGCCCGAAAAACGAGAAGTATAGAAAGGGTTGGATGAACCGTATTAACGCAATCAAGTATGAGTAGCCTAAAGAAAATCATGATATACGCTTTTACTATCATGGTTGTAATTGGCATCATATCAAAGTTGGTAGATACCGTGAAAAAGCAAAAGGCCGAAATCGAACGCCTGGATAGGAACATAGACGCGATGAACGAAACCGAAGCACAGTACATATCAAAGTTGGGTGATGCCGCTGTGAAGTGTAAAGCCCTGGAGATATCCGCGAGGGAACTAAAGAAGCAGAACGCAGACCTATATAATGAGGTGAAAGCGCTTGACGTCCGTCTGAAAGACGCGCTATCGGTTAGTAAGGTAGTAACAAAGACCGTTATTAAGGAGGTTGTGAGAACCGACACGGTTAATGGAGTGCCGATAGCCGAATACCGAGACCCGTGGAACACGATACGTTCGGAGCAAAGAGGAGACAGCACGGAGTTATCATACCAAGGTAATGACACGATAGTAGGGGTAATCTCGATTAGAAAGAAACGTTTCTTGTTTTTTAGGTGGGGGGTCAAGTCGGTGGACTATGACATATCGAACAAAAACCCCAAATCTAAAATGAAAATAGACGTGGCGGTGAAGTTTAAGTAAAACACGATTTAAGGGTGCATTCTTCGGAATGTGCCCTTTTTGCGTCTCAAACTGTGCCACTGTGCCAGGCACAGTTTTTAGGTGGCACAGTCTTTGTCTCACTTAACTTGCTGTATTATAGTTACTTATAGAGGTGTGCCAGGTGAGGCAGTGAAAATGGCATAACACTTTATTTTGGCCATTATTGAAATTTACCCCCTCTACTAAATATTCGTAGTTTAGTAATATTTTATATATTCCAAATAAAGTTATAAGAAAACATCAGCCTCACCTGGCACAATCGACTTTTTTCGTTGTAAAGGCTTGGTTTGCAGCTATTTAAGTGAGACAGCACTTTTTCGAGAGGTGGCACAGTCCGAAATCTCATTTTTTAAACGGTTGGTTTTCAACGTTTTAAGTGAGACAGAGCACTTTTATCCCTAAATGATGTTAACGGAATGTACAACCTATTGATAAAAGCCGTATATTTGTAATGTCAAAAGGAAACAGAGGTTGTTCCTCACCGAAACCAGGGACACGATACCCGAAAGGGAAAGATTGAAAAGTGAAAGGGATTCAATCACCGAAGTTTTTTAAAAAGTATAAACGATTAAAAAGTAGAATTATGAAAGCGATTGACTGTATTTTCAGAGAGACGATTAAAGAGGGTAGGTTTGAGATGAAAAGTCACATCCTTGTATTCCTGGACGATAACGGCACGGAACAAAGCGCACCTTTCACAGAGGTACGTTTTGATGGGCATTTCGATAGCTACCAATACGATGGCGCGACCTATGATTTCATGCAGCCAATGTTAGAGGCGATATATAATAAAAAACGTTAATGAATGAACCAACGTATTGATAAAAGCGTTATATTTGCATCAACAATTTAAAGGGTAGAATTATGAAAGAGAAAGAGTTTATCATTGCGGAAGTGAAAAAGCATTTATCCGCCTCGGTTAAAAGGAGTAAGTACGAAGTTATCGAAGCGGCAAAGAACATGCCTACGTTTGAGGGGTTTATACTACCTTACTATGTCTCCACAATGGAAGGCGCGAAATACCCGGTAGACGTCGAACACATGTACATCTTTTGCGACGAGTACAACGAATTTTATAACCTGATGGTCACACGGGTTGCCGAGCTCATATTGCAGGGCAAAAATTATAAAGACGCATGAATTAATTAGAAACCATATAAAAACAAAGATTATGAGAGTTACTACATTTGAATTTGACGGGAGAGACGAACAAGAAGTTATTAATGTTACTAAGATGTTGAAAGAACTACTTTCGGGCGCTTCTGACGACACTTCAGTAGAAACGCATGTAGTTGCACCTAAAAAGGAAGAAAAGCCCGTAGCGGTCAGCAAAACAACGCCTACAGCCGTGCCGACATCCAGCGAGCCAGCACAACCCGTAGCACCTACGTTTAGCGAGCCAACGAAGACAGCCACCCCGAAGACAGCCACCCCGAAGAAGGAAGTGAAGCCCGAACCCGCAAAGGCAGAAGAACCAGCTAAGGCAGAAGAACCAGCTAAGGCAGAAGAACCAGCTAAGGCAGAAGAAAAAACGAAGAGCGGAGCACCTACTTTGAAGGAGATGCAAACACTTGTTATATCAAGTGTTAGAACCGGGCACGTTACCCGTGATGAAATGGCCTCTATCTTATTGGAGTTCGGGGGTACGTCTCTGTCATCAATTAAACCTTCCAAGTTTGCTTTACTTAAACAACGCATTGTAAATTATCCTTTGACGAGATGAAAGAACAAATAAACCATAGTGAGCGCGAACACGCGCTCCTATCGCCAAGCAGTTCACACCGTTGGATGCATTGCACACCGTCTGCGCGGTTGGAAGAAAACATACCGAGCACGGGAAGCGCGGCATCGGAAGAGGGAACAGTAGCTCACGAATTGGCCGAGCACGCCATAAGAAAGTATTTGGCTGGGGAATACATCCCACTACTTGATGAATTGCCCGTACCAAAAGAGATTGCGGAAAACAAGTATTACAGCCCCGAGATGGATAAGTACGTAACCGACTACGTATGTTATGTGTGCGACATATACGAACTGGAGGAAGGCGCGGAAATGAGCATAGAACGAAAGTTCGACCTAACAATGTACGTACCCGAGTGTTTCGGTAGCTGCGACTGTGATATAGTAGGCGAAACAGTCCTAAACATCATAGACCTTAAGTATGGGAAGGGCGTGCAGGTGGAAGCCGAGAACAACACGCAATTAATGCTCTATGCACTTGGCGTTCTTCGTTCCCTACCGCCCGAAAAGCAGTCTAAAATAGAACTGGTACGTATGCACATCGCCCAGGTACGTTTGGGACATTTCCCGGTATTCGAGATGTCTGCACGAGACCTCACCCACTGGGCGATACACGTACTAAGACCTACGGCCGAGAAAGCATTTTCCGGGCTGGGAGAAGCAAAAGTGGGGGCGCACTGTAAGTTCTGCAAGTTTAAGGCACGATGCCGGGCGCAACGCGACGCACTGGTTAACGAGTTCGAGACCCACGGAGAAACCAAAGCCCTATCTTTGGAAGAAATAGGGGATATACTCAATAAGGCGGATATGTTTACCGACTGGTTAGCGTCAGTTAAGCAGTTTGCAATGTCAGAAGCCTTAAGCGGTAAGCACGTGAACGGGTGGAAGCTTGTAGAGGGACGTTCGGCCCGGGTGATTAAAGACGAAGCGGAGGCCTTAAAACGACTAACGGAGGCAGGTTTTGACCGGGAAACCCTTATCAATACGAAGTTAAAAGGCATCGGAGACCTGGAACGAACCGTGGGAAAGAGGCCGTTAGCGGTTCTACTGGACGGTGTAATAATTAAGCCCCAGGGCGCGCCAACGCTCGCACCGGAAAGCGATAAAAGAGAACCGATACAACCTACTTTGGATATGTTTGAGGAATTAAATTCATAAAAGAAGTTAACGAAAGAACCAACCTATCAGATAAAGCGTTATATTTGCATTATCAATTTAAAAACAAAACGGTATGAAAAGTAACAACGGTATTCTAACAGAGAAAGAGATTCAAGCAAGAACAAAGTTTTGGAACAAAAAGCAATTCTGCACATGGACTAACAAGGAACTTGAAAGAACCTCTACAGATATGCAAAAACTTTTGGTAGCCCTAAAGGAATTCAGTATGGACGAGATTAAAGCTATTAGAAAGTTAAACGAATATAGCTTTAGAGTGCATGGGGAAAATGACCCGAAGTATATCGTATGGACGGCATACCAAAGGGATTTAGATTACGCTATTTCGATAGCACCGAAAACTTTTAAAGTTAAACAAGGTTAACAGAGTAAACAACTTATAGATTTATTTGTTATCTCTGCAGCATCAAATTAAAAACGGAACGTCCGAACCGATTAGAGGACAAAAAGAAAAAAAAAGTGTAATATGAAAGCAATGATTAAAAACGCGAGATTGAGTTATGTACGTGTATTTGAAGCCTCACAAGTTAATGGACAAGGAGACGCAACGTATAGTGTTTGTCTACTTATTGACAAGAACAGCCCGGAAGTTCCGAAGATTAAAGCCACCATTGAGGCAGTACGTGCAACTTTCAAGTCCAAGTATCCTAAACTCGCCGGCAGAGACCCCAGGACGTGGAACAACCCATTGAGAGACGGAGACGAGGAAAAAGACGGTGCAGAATACAAGGGTTGCTACTTTATCAACACAAAGCGTAAAGAAGCCCAGGGCGCACCTATTATAATCGACGGACGTAAACAGTACATTACAGACAAAAACGAGGTGTATAGCGGATGTTACGGTAATGTAGCTGTTTCCTTTTACCCTTATGAGTTTACCGGGAAATACGGTGTGGGTGTGGGTCTGAACGGAATACAGAAGACGGCAGACGGTGAACGCCTGGATGGTGGAACAAGTCTTGACGATTTCGATACGGTGGATATCGACGAGGATGACGATTTATTTAAGTAACCCTTTTCAGAGTAAAAAACATTAATAAGAACCTGGGGGCATAAAAGCCCCCACAATATAAAAAGCAAAAATGGGAAAAGGTGATTCATACATAAACGCGCAGGGGGTTAGAATTTCAAAAGCAACGGGCAAGCCCGTGAAGAAATATACAAAGAGAGATACGGCATACTGGAACGCACGCATGAACGGCCCTACCGTACCGGAAAGCGAACCTATCGAAGTAGTGGTAGACCCTGTAATAGCAGAACTTCAAACACTGTACACAGAAGAAGAGATACAGGGTATCATAGACCTAAAGAAAGACAGCGCGCCTATCGAACTGGTGGAGATTCACGCAAAAGCTAAATCAACGCTTGACGAAAGTAACACGGGCTTTTTAATCGCGTCGGACTGGCACGCGGACGAGGTTGTTAAGGCCTCCACCGTTTTAGGAAAAAACGAATATAACCGGGACATAGCGGAAAAGAGAATAAAGAACTTTTTCTCAAACGCTATCTATATGGTTAAGAAAAAGCCAGTAGATAACCTGGTAGTAGGTCTTATTGGTGATATGATAGGCGGCTACATTCACGATGAGCTGGCGCAGACAAATAGCATGTCCCCCATGCAGGGAATACAATTCGTAAAGACGCTGGTAATATCGGGGCTTAGGGCTATCCACGACGAACTGCCAGACCTTCAAAAAATAGTAGTAGTAGGTATATGCGGAAACCATACGAGAACAACTAAGAAAATGCAATTCTCGAACGGATTCGCTATGAACCACGAATACTTCATGTACAAGGATATTGAGCAAACGTTAACACTCATGGGTTTAACAAAGTTCGAGTTCATTATACCCGAAAGTGAATTCGCCTATCTCGACATCTACGGGAAAAAGATTCTTTTCTGCCACGGGCACCAGTTTAGAAGTGCAGGCGGTATCGGGGGTATCTATCCGAGTATGTTTAAATGGTATGCAAAGTTAAATCAGACTATTAAAATAGACAAGGCCTTTATCGGTCACTACCACCAAATGATATACACGAAAGAGGTTTGTGTTAACGGTTCTCTGAAAGGTTTCGACGCGTTTGCGATGGGCCACGGGCTGGCATACGAAGAACCGCAGCAAACCTACGTTATACTGAATGAGAAGCGAGGTTTTATTTTCTACTCACCCATCTTTGCCGATTAAATAATAAGGGCTATCAATTGTTAAATAATTGCAATTGATAGCCCCCTTTTTCTTGTTTATCCAAAACATTTACCTACCTTTGCCATTGTATTGGTATAAACAATTAAAAGCCAAAGAAATTATGAGACATCTTTTTATAGACTTTGAAACATACTCCGAAACAGACATTAAAAGCGCTGGCAATTACAAGTATTGCGAAGACCCGGCCTTTGAAATATTGTTGTGCGGTTATATGTGGGACACCGACACGGAGGTATCAATAATAGACCTTACAATCCCCGACGGGCGTACAGAGTTTAACGAGTTGTTCACGGCGGTAGCCAATGACCCGGAAGTAGTTATCGTGGCACATAATGCTACGTTTGAGCGCGTCTGCTTGAAGGAATACGGATTTGATATAAGCCCTATGAGATTTTTCTGTACGGCTAACATGGCGCTCTATTGCGGTATGCCGCCATCGCTTGACGCGGTTTCGCAGATTCTCGATTTGCAGGATAAGAAGCTGGGCACGGGCAAAAACCTCATCCGATATTTCTCCGTACCGTGCAAACCTACCAAAGCAAACGGAGGGCGCGCCCGTAACCTACCCGAACATGACCCGGAGGCCTGGGAAGAATTTAAGGAGTATCTTCGTTATGACGTGCTTTCTGAAAAGGAAATATTCGGAAAATTATCACGGTTTGAGTTTCCCGAACTGGAGCAACGTATATATGCAGCAGACCAGCGAATAAACGACTACGGAATACGAGCCGATTTACAGTTAGCCACGGCCGCCCGTGATATGGACGAAGAGTATAAACAGAAGTTAGCCGAGATAGCGGAAAGCAAATACGGTATAGGTTCGCTAAAGTCCATGCCCCAGCTAAAAGAGTTCATCAAGGAACGTACCGGTGTGGTTGTTTCGTCGTTGACCAAAGGAGTGATAGAGGATGTTATAAAAGAGATTGCGGGCCTTGAGAACGTCTCCGACGCGGATAAGCAAGCAGTGTTAGACGTTATCGCCCTACGCAGGGAAATCGGTAAAACGTCGAACGCGAAATACACCGCCATCCTTGCAAGTGCAGGACGCGGAGACCGTATTAGAGGGCTGTTTAGATACTATGGCGCTAACCGTACCGGGCGGTGGGCCGGGCGCTTGGTTCAGTTGCAGAACCTACCGCAAAACCATATCGAGGAGCTGGACGAAGCGCGAGACCTGGCAAAATTGCATGATTTATCGCTGATGGAACTAATGTACGAGAAGCCCACACACATTCTATCACAGCTTATACGTACCGTGTTTATAGCCCCAGAAGGTTACACGTTCTCCGTGGCTGACTTCTCGGCAATTGAGGCCCGTGTAATCGCGTGGGTAGCCAATGAACAATGGCGGTTAGAATTGTTCAAAGACCCTAAAGCCGATATATACTGTGCTTCCGCTTCTAAGATGTTCGGTGTGCCCGTCCATAAGGGGGACGAGCTAAGACAGCGCGGAAAGGTTGCCGAACTTGCATTAGGTTACGGCGGTGGGGTTAACGCCCTTACTACAATGGACACCAAGAAAGCGTTAACAGAGGAGGAAAAACCCCAAATTTTGTTAAAATGGAGAGAAGCTAACAAAAAAGTCGTATCTTTGTGGAAATCTTTAGAGAATGCTGCAAAAACGTGTATAGGAACACGCAGACCGCAAACGTATGTTATTGACGAGTTTTCCTCAATAGTATTCAGCTACGAAGGCGGAGCAATGACTATAGAGTTACCATCGGGGCGAAAACTTTTTTACCCCTCCGCGCGTTTAAGCAGTAGAACAATATCGGGAGCGAACGGCGGGTTCGACGTGCAGGATATTTCCTACATGGGTCAAGAACAAGCAACGGGCAAGTGGGCGAAGTTACACACCTACGGAGGTAAGCTAACGGAGAACATTGTGCAGGCAATAAGCCGCGATTTACTGGCGAATGCGATTTTCAAGGTATTCGATATGGGTTATAACATTGTGTTGCATGTGCACGACGAAATAGCCGCGGAGATACCTAAAGACGGGAACGAAGAATTAACGCTTAACGCAATGATAGATGCGATGTGCAGCGCCCCAGGGTGGGCGGCCAACATTCCATTGAGAGCGGCTGGTTACATAACGGAATATTATAAAAAAGATTAGAAAATGGAATTAAAAAAAATGACTTTTAAGGTTGCGACCGCTACTAACGCGAAGTCGGTAAGTTGGAAGAACCGTACCTACACATGGGACGACCTTGTTAAGAGGTTCACCAGTGCAAAGGTAACGGAGGAAACCTACCGGGAGTTCATGGCAGCGAGCAAAGCCGAACAGGGTGCAATTAAAGACGTAGGCGCATTCATGGGCGGTGAGTTATTAGGCAGCCGAAGAAACAAAAACAACGTAGGCGAGCGTTCGCTATTGGCGCTTGACATCGACTATGGGGAGGCTGATTTCCCGGAGCGTTTTTTCGCAGCTATCAATTGCGCGTGCATCATTCACGGGACACATAAACACAACCCGAAAGCAGGAACGTTACGTTATCGTGTTATCATTCCTTTGTCTGAACCCGTGGATGGTGAACAATACGAAGCTATCGCACGAAAGGTTGCCGAGATTACCGGGATAGACTTGTACGACCGCACGACGTTTCAGCCGGAGCGCTGCATGTTCTTCCCGTCGGTGTCCCGCGATGTCGATTATTATTACGTCGACTATTCACAGTTATGTGAAACCCCTTTGGACGTGAACGAATACCTTAACATGTACGAGGATTGGCACGACACGACGGAATGGGCATACCACAAAGACGAGAAGGGCGAAGTACGTACCCTCATTAAGGAGCAGCAAGACCCGACATTAAAGGAGGGCACAGTAGGTGACTTTTGCCGGGCGTACACCATTTCAGAAGTTATCGCGGAATACTTGCCGGACGTTTACGAGCCGACAGACCAGCCCGACAGATGGACGTATAGCGGCGGTTCTACTTCGGGCGGTATGCTTACTTTCAATGATATGTTTGCATACTCATTCCATAACAACGACCCTATCCAAGGTAACCACGTGTTTAACGCCTACGACTTGGTACGTGTGCACAAGTTCGGTAAGATGGATAAGGGACAAGACCGCACGAAGTCAACCGACGCGATGAATGAACTTGTAAACAAGGACGCAAAGGTAGCGGAAATGCGCGCGTCTCGTTTGCTGGCAAAGACTACCGAGGTTATGAATGACTTCGAGGAAACGATAGAACCCGAAGAGGTTCACGATAACGTGCCCGAGGTATCATTTGAAAAGGTGATGGCAGAACTCGAAGTAGATAAAAGAGGTAACTACTTGCCGAGCGCAAAGAACCTGGGTTTAATACTTAAGTATGACCCGAATTTAAAAGGATTGATAGCCCGTGACCTATTCAAAGAACGCAGGGTGGTTACCCGTACCCCGATATGGAGACCAAAGGATAGCAGCACGGACTTTCAAGACGTAGACTTTGCAGGCGTTAGAAAGCACATCGAAGATGTTTACGGCATCAGTAGTTCGTTTAAGGTGGATGATGCTATCTCACTTGTTGCCGAGATTAACTCTTTTCACCCGGTGCAGAGCTATCTGACAAACTTAGAATGGGACGGCACGCAGCGCGTAGATACCGCGTTGATTGATATACTCGGTGCAGAGGATAACATATACACTCGCGAGGCGTTCCGTATCATGATGGTAGGTGCGGTTAAACGTATCTTTCAAAAGGGTTGCAAGTTCGATAGTATGCTGGTTCTACAGTCAGACCAAGGGGCAGGAAAAAGTACATTCCTTAAGATGCTGGGTAAACAGTGGTTCTCCGATAGCTTGTCAACGATGGACGGCAAATCGGCTTTTGAACAATTGCAGGGTAACTGGATATTGGAGATTGCCGAGTTATCAGCGATGAGACGTTCAGAGGTGGAGGCGGTTAAGAATTTCATCACCAAGACCGAGGACAGCTTTAGACCAGCGTACGGGCGTGTAACAAAGAACTTTCCGCGTCAATGCGTTTTCTTTGGGACAACCAACAAGGACGAGTTTTTGAAGGACGCAACCGGAGGGCGTAGATTTTTACCCGTACGTGTACGTGCCAACGAAAACACCCATCTTATCTTTGAGGCCGATTTCCCGGCATACGTAGACCAGTTATGGGCGGAAGCCGTTAACATGTATTTCCGCGGTGTGCCTACGTTGTTGTCCGCAGAAGCGGAGGTAATCGCAGAACAAGGAAGAGAGGAACACTTCGAGACCGACCCACGTACCGAAGCAGTTGCAAGGTATTGTGATATGTACGTGCCCGCCAACTGGGAGAAAATGTTTCCTTTGGAGCGTCGCATGTATTACGAGAATTACGACGAGGACGAGATAACAAAAGAGGAATGCGTACAGATGGACTTCGTTAGCGCTACGAGCGTGCTGGTTGAGGCTTTAGGCTTCGAGGTAGGAAAGATTAAGGCCCGAGACGCTTCCGAGATTAACGACATACTGAGCAAGTTACCCGGGTGGGAGCGTAGCAGACAGAGGGTGAAGTCATACGGACAACAAAGGGGATTCAAAAGAATTGTTAACATAGACGTGGATAGCATGTTTGAAAGTTAACGACTTGTTAACAGATTGACTAAAATAGGGTTTATTCTTAAACAGTGTTAATGAAAGATACAACGTATCGGAATAAACCCTATATTTGTAATGCCAAAAGGAAATAATAACAATTTAAAAACAAATGATTATGAAAAGTGGGAACTTTATTGAGCTGACATTCGTAGTTAAGGGCGAGTATCAAGTAGAGTTTATTAACGTTGAACACATATCGCGTATTATGTACGTAGATGGCAAGCCGTTTATCGGTATGCTGGGACAGACCTACACGCGCCAACTCACAGAAACGAGCTTGTATAAACTATCAGAATATATTAACATAGAAAACGATAAATTAGAATGGTCACTATCTTAAAAGTTATCGCAGTAAACGCAGGGGAACGTACCTCTTATTACCCAACCCCTGGCGATGGGGTGTTTCCAACCGTGGAGATGGCACGGGAGTTTTATAAAAACGAATTCAAAACAGATAAAATAATATTGTGTTATGCCAGCAAGTGAAAACGTACAGAGTTACAATGTAGGAAAGTCCGATTATTCAAAACATGCTATACAGCCATGGGACATTTGGAAAGAGTATAACCTCAACCCCTGGGACGCGGATATAGTTAAGCGCGTATTACGCAGCAAGGAAGGCGAGGCGCGGACGCTCGATTATGAAAAGATTATCCACATTTGCAGATATCGCATTGCGGAACTATCTAAGGAAGTTTCAAAGGAAACCAAGGTAGTTGCACCAGCCGAGGCAGAAAAGCCCGTAGAGGACGAGGAAAGCGATGATACAACGGTATTTTGCTTTGACGAGACAATGAGGCCACCAATGCTCTATATAGAGGGCGCGAAGTGGAACGGTAAGTATGCCGGTTACTCGGTGTTTATGGCTGGTGATGTACCCTATATGTATTTGGGCGTCGACGCAGTGGGCGGACACTTGTATGTAGACCTTTCGGGGCGTGGGCATTGGTATTACACCGAAGATAAGCACCTACCGAATAGAACGTTCAAGCTAAAGGATAGCCTATATTCCGGCAAGCACAGAAGTTCGCTAAAGATAGGGTACGAAGGCAAGAACTACGAGAAGCACGATTACATAATAACACTTGAGGGTAGGTTGCTCCGTTACTTCGGTATGAAAGGGGGCAAGTTTTCCTATCGTAACATGTCGGCAAAGCGCGCGGATGGTATGTACCCCGAGTTCTTGAGCGATGTTAAGTTAGAAAATAAAGCAATTCAATTTACACTATAATAAACAGTCGAGAAATGAAAGATATAATAAGCGAAAAAGATTTGGAGCGCACGTTCTCCGATAAGCTTAACCAAACAAAAAAAGTGTGGGTAATAAAACTATTATCCACCTTTATAAAAGGTTTGCCGGATAGAATGATACTTTGCCAGGGTGGGTATGTAGGCTTCGCCGAGATAAAGACCACGGGTAAGAAACCAACCAAGACACAATTACTGATACACGGCAAGTTAGAGGCTTTAGGCTTCAAAGTATTTGTTATCGATGATTTGGAAAGCAGGGACGCTGCAATAAGTTTTTTCTTAAGAAATGTTAAGGAAATAAACAACGTATCGGGAAAAGGGTTATCTTTGTAGTGTTGAATTTAAAAAATAAACAAGTATGAAGTATTTAGGAGGTAAAACAAGAATAGCAAAGGAAATTCTACCCATAATTTTGGCAGATAGAAAAGAAGGGCAATATTTTGTAGAACCATTTTGTGGTGGGTGTAACGTGACCGCCAATGTATCGGGAAACAGGATAGCAAACGATTACAACGAGTATTTGATAGCTATGTTTGTCGGTTTGTTATCAGGGGAAAACTACCCCGAACATATAGAACGTGAATTGTATAATGACGTTAGGGGATGTTTCCGCTCCGGGTCTGACAAATATGACCTTGGTTTTATGGGCTGGGTGGGGTTTATGGCTTCTTACAGGGGGAAATTCTTTGGGGGCTACGCCGGCACAACCATGAGTAAGGGCAAACCCTATGATTACATAGCCGAAGCTGTTCGGGGCGTAATGCGGCAGATACCCAAGCTGCGCGGCGTAGAATTTCGTACCGGGAACTACAAGAACCTACTAATTCCCGATGAGTCCATAATATACTGCGACCCCCCATATATGGGTACCACAGGATATTCAGACGGTATAAACCACGATGAGTTTTGGCAGTGGTGCCGGGAACGTGTTTACGACGGGCATAAAGTTTATATATCCGAATATCAAGCCCCAGACGACTTTATTACAATTTGGGAGAAGCCAATACAGAATTGCATTAGTCTCGATAAAAAAGCTACCGAGAGATTATTTATTTATAAAGGACAATTTTAAAACAGAAATCATGAAAAAGAGAAGTTTAAAAGAAGAGATAGAATACCGTTTGGGTGTGTACTCTGGTATCAAGTCCGGCGTGCTGTATGTCCGCGACGATAAGTTCGGTGGCACCGAGGAAATCCTAAACCGGTTGCGACACGATATTACCCGAGACGTTAATTCCCTTTCGCGTAAAACGCTGGGTTACATATCAGAGGAGCAGGATTTCAAAAGCATTTGCGTATTTTATAAAACCAAATTAATGAAATAATAAAGCTATGTTAAACTATATCGATTTAAAGCTAAAGTGTATCGCAGGATACACCGAGATAGTACTCAACGGGCAGCGCATCAAGTGCGCGGCCGATTACGATAGGGTATTAAGGAATATAACACCGGCGGCTCTCCATGAGTTTAGCACCCAGTTATCAATGATAAAAGCAATGCTATGTTAGAAAGAAAGCAGATGCACGATTACCAAAATAGGGGCGTAGCCCATATCATAGATAACGAATGCAGCGCGCTGTTTCTCGGGTGCGGCATGGGCAAAACAGTAACTACCCTAACTGCCATCAAAGACCTTTTGGATAATTGCATAATATCTAATTGCCTGGTAATTGCCCCGAAGAAGGTAACGCAGGTTACATGGAGCGACGAGATTAAAGCCTGGGAGCACCTTAAGGACTTGACTATATCAGTCATAGACGGTACGGTTAAACAGCGCCGGGAAGCCTACGAGAAGAAAGCGGACATATACGCAGTGAGCCGTGATAACATTGCTTGGCTTGTAATGGAGTTCGGAGGTATAAAGTTACCCTATGATATGGTTGTTATCGACGAGCTTAGTAGTTTCAAAAATTACGCGTCAAAGCGTTTTAAAGCCCTTAGAAAGGTGCGGAAGTTCATACCGCGCGTTGTAGGCTTGACGGGTACACCATCGCCAAACGGGCTAATAGACCTATTTGCACAAATGTATTTGATAGACCAAGGGGAAAGACTCGGTAAATCAATCACAGCATACAGAGATAGGTTTTTTAAGCCCGATAAACGGAACGGAGATATAGTGTACAGTTATACACTGAAAAGCCCCCAGGAGGAGACAGAGAAGCAAATAAGCGACCTTATCAGCGATATAACCATATCAATGACAGCCGAGGACTATTTGAAGATGCCCGACCGCATTAACATATACGACCGCGTGGAGCTGTCTCCTAAAGTGCTGGCACAGTATAAGGAGTTCGAGAAGGAGCAAGTATTGGAGCTTATCAACTCGGCCGAACCGATAAGCGCGGCAAGTGCGGCGGCTTTATCCAATAAGCTACAGCAATTCGCGAATGGCGCGATATACGATTCTGACCAAAAGGTTATCGAGGTGCACGACGAGAAGTTGGAAAAACTCGAGGAGCTTGTAGAGGCTGCAAACGGTTCGCCCGTATTGGTTGCCTACTCTTACAAGCATGACCTTGACCGCATAGTGAAGAAGCTAAAGGCATATAAGCCCGTCAAGCTGGAGAAGCCCGAGCAGATAGCCGATTGGAACGCCGGAAAGATTAAAGTGCTTGTAACGCACCCGGCGAGCACAGGGCACGGGCTTAACCTACAAAAAGGTGGGCATACGCTTATATGGTTCGGTAACACATGGAGCCTGGAGCTATACATGCAGTTCAACGCCCGGTTGTACCGTCAGGGGCAAACGTACCCGGTAACCGTTCATCACATCTTAACCACCGGAACGGTAGACGAGAAGATAATAAAGGCCCTGGAAGGCAAGAAACAGACGCAAGACGGGCTTATGCAGAGTATTAAAGAACTTATGGAATTTTACAGTAAGGAATGAAAAAGATAATAGCAGTTATCGCAGCCCTACTACTACTACTACTATTGGTAGGCTGCACCGTAGCACAGAACGCCGCGGACAGTATACAACGTAATTTCAAGCTACAGCAATTAGAGCACGGGCTAGCGTTGAGGGATAGTTTAATGCTTAAATGATGTTAGCGGAAGAACCAACGTAACAGGAAAAGTGTTATATTTGTATTAATGATTTAATAGATTGAAAGTTATGATTAGAAACAAAGATTTTGCATTGCTGTACGCAGGCCGGGCGGTATTCAGCAAGAACGGTGAGTATGCCGGTGTGGTAGTCGGTTGGAACGATATGCACGGCGTGATATTAGGTGTTGACCATACGGGCGGTTGGCAGAACTGGGGCGCCAACGATATAGGCGTGTCCGAGGGTGAGTTTCTGTCGTATGAATACCGCAACGCGGGGACACTGGAAGAGCCGGACGTGCCGCGCGAGCCGGTAGACCCGAGGCCCAGAACGATAGGTGAGATTATCAGGGAGCACGAAGGCGTGCGGGGTATCCAATTCTCGACGGACGGGCACGCCAATGTACAAGCCGCTTATATCCGTGGTAAGCACGGAGGCATGAAGCTTGTAAGCATGGGAGACGGTTTAGAAAACGTATCATCAAAAATATGAGGGGAAAAAGTATGGAAGCGTTAATGTGTTTATTCGGAATAGCAATCGGCGCAGGTTTGGTAACCGGTTTGTGGTTCGTAGCCAAGTTTGCGGCCCGTAATATAGATGGGGAGTACGACGAGTAATGGAGTGTTTAACGAAAACAATAATAAGAAAATGGCTAAAGAACCAAAGCTTCCCCATAAGCTTAAATGGGGCGATAGGACAGCCGCAAAGGTTGACGAAGTGGAATACCTTATCGGTATTAAAGTAGTGGGTTACACGTGCCTAAAAGACGTGATTATAGCAGAGGTGCACGAAAGTGTAGCGGACGAGGTGGGTGCGTGGAACGTGCCCGAAGATTTAAAGAGCATAGGCAGTGGAGACGTGTTTATGAAGAGGCCACGAGTTGGGGCATATTACCTGTATATAAAACTTAAGGACCTTGTGCATGAAGAAAGTTAGTTTTATGGATATGGCGGTATGCCTCAACGTACACACGTTCATTATATGGGAGTTCATAAGGCGGTACGGCTTCGAGAAGGGTGTTAAAAAGGATAGATGGGGGCGCGGTAGCGTATCAGCCCGTGAGTGCCGGAAGTGGATAGATAAGTTGGCGGCCTATATAGGGGAGCAGGATTTCACGTATAAGCAGGAAGTGAATAAGCGGCAATACCTGTTCCGTGATGAGGCGAGGCGGGACGAGGAGAAACGAAACGAACAAGACGTTCCCAGGCGATACACCATAGACAAGGAAGGGAGGATAAGCCGGGCAACTCTTTTTCCCGATGGGTCTATAATGATTTGGCATTGGAGCGTTGACGGTTGGCATTTTGATAGGTGGGAAGGCAATAAAGTTACTAAATGATAGTGCCCCTTACGAATAGCATATGCCTTTAAAAAATGATAGCAAAAGGGCGGTTTCGGCTTACAAATAGTCAGAAATCGCCCTTTGTAATTATTTTTTATGAAAACGCAATTCTTAAAAAGTGTTTAGATTGTTAATTGAAAAATCCTTATAAAAAGAGGCCTCGTGCTAACGTGCTGATAATCAAATGTGGCAAGTAAAAAATATAGGCTTGTCACAGCTCTTGTCTCACTTAACTTGCTGACCTACAATACCGTTAACAGTTACTGTGCCAGGAAAAATATAGGGTGGCACAGCAAGTGGCACAGATAACTCACTGACCTATATATAGTTATCTACACTGTGCCACTAAATAGTATAAAATAGGTATAACACTTTATTTGGAAAAATATATGGTAATTGCAATGTAGAGATTGCAATAATATATACTATTTATAAACCAAGTGTTAGAAAAGTGCTTTTTGCCTGGCACAGTGGCACAGTCGCCCTAACGGTCTGATACGTAGCGCGTTATCTGTGCCACCCGAGGTGTGCCAGCAAAAAACGGCCTGGCACAGTAGGCAAAAACGCTTGTAACCCGTTGTGGGACAGTGCGTTATCTGTGCCACCCCCTACTTTGTAAAATATTTTTGATTTTCACGACTGATTGCGGGTTGGTTTGTGGCAGGAAGTTATGTACTTTTGCCTCCACACTCTTAAGGGAGTAATAGACCGCGCGTACGGACATTTTCCGATATCCCATGCACGCACAAAACCAATTAACAATTATGGCAGGAAGAACAAAGAAAGAAGCCGCCCCCGATACGAAAAAGGGAATCAAGAAAGGGCAGGCAACCGGGACACCCCCGAAACCAAAAGACGAGCTAAAGGCATGCGCACAACTTTATGAAGTAGTGCAGACACGAGGCGTGAACGGTGCGACGCTTAGCAGCATCGACGAGTGTATTAACTATGTAGCGGAGTACATGAACTTTTGCGAGAAGAACCCCTATATACAATATGAGATATTAAAAGGTGGTGCGGCAGCAGGGCAGAAGGTACCCATAGAGAAGAAACGCGCGCCCTCTGTTGGCGGCTTCTGCCTTTTCATAGGCTGGTCTATAAAAGACTTCAATAAGAACATAGCGAAGCTGGAAAAGGCTTCCGAGACGAACCCCGATGCCGAGAACCTTCTATTAGGTTATACGCTTATAAAGGAACTCATCACAACCGAGATGGACGAGAGCGCTTTGGCCGGGATGGTCGATGCCAACTACATGGCGAAGCTACGAGGATTGCGAGACCTTAAGGACGTAACAAGCAATGGCAAGGAGGCATGCACAAAGGCTATGCAGGTCAATGTGCTTTCCGAGGATGCCGTTAAGAACCTACAAAAGTTAGGGGGTATCTGATGAATGTAACATATACGTTTGAAAAGCTATTGGCGGCTTTCGTTGACCCCCGAATACGTGGTGTTGCATCAAAGGGCGGCACGCGTTCCGGCAAGACATGGGCGGTGTTGCAGATGTTGCACCTCCTTTGCTCTACCTCCGAAAAGCCCCTTATCGTTTCGTGCGTTGCCGCTACGCTGCCTATGGTGAAACGAGGCATGCAGCGAGACTTCAGACAGATGCTGGCAGCCGAGGGTGTATGGGATGAGAATTCGTTCAACAAGACCGAGGGGTGTTACACATACCCCAACGGGTGCATGATAGAGTTCTTTGGCGTCGATAACGCTTCAAAGGTGCACGGCCCCGCACGTGATATTCTGTTCGTCAACGAGGCGCAGGGCATACCCAGGGAAATCTTTAGGCAGCTTGATATCCGTACACGTAAAAAGGTTATTATCGACTTTAACCCGGTACGTAAGTTTTGGGGTGAAACCGAGTTCGTAGGTGACAGATACGTAACCATCCACTCAACGTACAAGGATAACCCGTACCTAACCAAGGAGCAGGTAGGTGCTATCGAGAAGAACAAGAACGATGCCAACTGGTGGCGCGTCTACGGAGAGGGCGAGACGGGCGGCGTAGAGGGAAACGTTTACCCCCACTATGAAGTTATAGACGAGCTACCCGAAACGTTCACCGGGCGATGTATCGGGCTTGACTTCGGTTTCGTTAATGACCCAACGGCTATTGTTGATATACGCTTTGAGGGCTGGGACTTGTACGTAGACCTACTTTGCTACGAGACGGGTCTACTTAACAGCGCCATCGCAGACTACTTGACGAGCCAGGGACTTAACCGCGTCGTTACCGTGTGTGACAGTGCGGAGCAAAAGAGTATTGTGGAGCTACAGCAAAGACGTATCAAAGCAATACCGTGTGTGAAGGGACGCGGCTCACTATCGGCAGGTATCGCCCAGGTCTCCCAGTTCAAACTGCACGTAACGAAACGCAGCATTAAGATGCTGGACGAGCTGGATAACTACAAGTGGATAAAGGACGAGGCAACCGATACGTACACCAATGAACCTATAGATGCCTGGAACCACTCACTCGACGCTTTGCGTTATGGCGTAGATTACCTAATACGTAAATACCGCCCTAAATAGCATTTGCTTGCCCCCTACGGGCTTTTCCCCTAATAGTGGGTAACTACTAACCGCGACAAAGAAAGTCGCTTAAAACGCTTTAAAATGAAGAATTTACTTTTTAGACTATCTTTCAAAATTGCTAATATCCGTAACCGCGCGATAATGCTCCGTATCGCGAACATGCCGGCCGATGGCACGGTACGTATGACACGGGACGAGGAACGCTTGCTCAAAGACATGATTAAGTACCTTAAGCCTTCCCAGGTTGCAACCCGTAACGGCAAAGCAGTGTACCGCCTTAAGGACATTGAGGAGATAGGCTTATGGGCTATCCTTGAAACACGAAGAGCCGAGGACGCGTTAGGACGTATCAAGGCATGGACTGATGATAACTATGAACCCGTTACCGTCGTCGATGCCGTGAAGCTTGACAAATTCATAGCTAAACAGTTGGAAATAGCCGATGGCCTGGAACAGGTGATTTTCCAAAACATGCACGGCAAAGGCGGTGAAAGCGCGTTGACCGGCGATGAGACTATTAAACAAGCAAAGAACCTTCTCGGGGTTGTGCAGATTACCGCCGAGCTATTCCACTGTAGCTTTGAGGACGCGAAGCAAATCAACTACTCGGATGCTATGCTGGCAATCGCCAAACGTAACGACGAGATAGAGAAAGAGAAACGTGAATTAAAGAAACAACAATCTAAAAACCGTTAGCATATGACTTTTGAGACAATTTACAATACAGCGAATACACGTGCGGCAGCTTTAGGGCTTCCGCTGGTGTTCGGAGATACAGCCGTACAGAACGTAGCGGCAAACAGTTTATCGGTGGACTTCTTCACCCTGGATATAACAACGGGCTATTATACCGATGTGAACGTACCGCGTAGTAACGGCTACACTATCGTGATACGCTGTATGGGTACGTCCGAGTATATGCGTGATGATGCTGTAGAGATTGCGACGCTGATACGCACCGACCGGCTTTTGCAAGAGATGTTAGTGGCCTTTGTGTGCGGCTACGAGGTTGGCGCTATTCGCTTGTCGAAGGTGCAGAACCAATACGATAGCATTAAATCTGGTTGGGAGGCCGTTTTGGATGTATACAAATTCGGTTAACAGACTTAACGCAGCTTGTTTTGTGGCTATATACTACGTACTTTTGTGCGTCGTTAACTAATGAACGACACATGAAATTATGAAGATTATCAGAAACAAGTTTATCCCCTTTAAGGGTTTCAAAGCGATTAACCTCTTTGGTGTGCTGTTCGTTCGCGGTAACGCTTACATCGACGAAAAGACCATAAGGCACGAAAGCATTCACACCAAACAAATGAAGGAAATGCTTTATGTGCCTTTCTACCTTTGGTACGGTATCGAATGGGTAATACGTTACTTTGCGTGGAGTTTTGAAAAGAAACCATGCGACCCGAATGATAAGCCATATGATAGAATGGGCTTCGAGAAAGAGGCGTACGCCAATGACCGCGATACCGAATACCTAAAAAACCGTAAACCGTACGCATGGTTTAAATACTTGTAAATCATGAACAGCGAAGTAGTACAAGCGGTTAAAAAGATTCGTGATGAGATTGTAGCCAACTACTACGCTATGAAGCTGAACGCCTCTGGTAACTTCGATAAGCAAACACAAGTCGAGGAATATCCCGGTGGCGTTCGTATTGTAGCCCCAGCGTACATCTATCAGATGGAAGACGGGCGTAGACCCGGCACAATGCCGCCCATATCCGCTATCAAGCAATGGATTAAGGACAAGAACGCGAACGCCGGTACGGACATACCCGAAGAAGCCGCCTACGCGATTGCCTATGTGATTAAAAGGGACGGTATCAAAGTACCTAACGAATACAACGAGGGGGGCGTAGCAAGTAAGATATTAACCCCCGAACTTATCAAGCGCGTAACGGTAGAAGTTAATCGTATTATCAGTGCGGAGATATTAACAATTTTAACTAAAAAGCAATGATTGTAAGAAACCTATTAACTAATGCAGTTACCAAAGAATCTGGTTATGCGTACATTGGCGGCATCGGCGCAGGTCTTTACCGCCCTATCCGTTTGGAGCAGGTTGGTTTGGTTACCAGTATAAACCTTATCTATTCACGTAATGGGGCTACCATGGCAGCGGCCGAAGTCACGCCATACGAGGGTGCTATATTGGATATGTCAATGATGGCAGCAGCCGTACCGAGTATATCGGAGAGCATCAACGCAGGGCTGGGCTTTACTGACTTCGTAGACCTGGTGCAAATACTATACATGGAGGGTACGTTGAAATCTATCTTTGCGCGCGTTATACCCTCTCCGGCAGCACACGCGCGTAACGCTTGGGACGCGAGCACTATTAATCTATCCAACTACGGTAACGGGAAGTTCAACCAATTGGATTTTAGCTGTGATTCGTTCCGTAACAGCCCGTTAACGGGTGTGCCTTTTAACTTTGCTTTGAGATACGGTCAGCAAACCGCAAGCGAGGACAGTAGACTACGGGTTCGGGTTAACGGTGCGGGTACGTCTAGCACTTGGGCCAATACACTCGCATCGCGGGTGGCAAACCAGCCCGATAGAGAGTTCAGAACCGCAGACGATAAGTCTTCCTGGGGCTACGCACGTTTTGAACGTAAATATCCGTATTGCTCCAACCCCAACAAACGCGTAACGCTTCGATGGCTTAACAGCAATGGGGCTTATGATACGATGTATTTCGACCAATACCGTATTGTGCCCACTTACTTGGTTAACTTCTCGGGCGGCAACCGTGTCTTGTCCTACGACGTTACAATAAACGTAGCAGTAACCGAGGATAACCAAAACGCGCTGTATTGGCTTTCACGTTCGGGCGAGGTTGCTGGGGTATTCCCTTTAGCTACTAACCAGTGGGCACGCGTTACGATACAGAACCCGAATGCGCTGAACATACAAGGCGGTGCGACGGGACGGGTAGTCGCGTTTAAATGCAAATTTGAAATTGTAGAACCCTAACAATATGGACTTAACGATACGAATTAATGGGGAAGTGATAGACGGTGTTTCCGCTAACTCGGTAAAACTGACTATCAACAACCCAGACCCTTTGAAATTCACGGAGCAAACGGTCAGTTACTCCGGGACAATCAGCATACCGCGTTCAGAAGTGAACGACCGCGTGTTCCGTTCTGAACGTTTCCCAGGGAAGTTCATAAGGACAGCCCCATACCGCGCCGAATTGTGTTTTGGGGGCCTCAGAATTCCGTTCGGTAGCGGTTTGTTCCGTGTACGTGTAACGGCAGATGAGGACGGATATAGCCTTGAACTGATAGAAAACATATCGAAGCTTTCGACATTGCGCGCCCCAGTGGTTGCCATACCTAAAATGGAAACACCGGCATATCAGTTTTCGACATATATAGATAGCCTTAATTACGCGTACCCAAACAAAGTTGTCGTGCCTACGATATATGCGGCGAACAGGTCAACGCCCTTGCTTATGTCATACATTGCAGACCGGGTAACTAAAACAGCAGGGGAATACAAGGACGCAGAAAGTCAATTGGTTTTTAAAGGCGCGCACGACGGGTTGGACGGCTCGGTATATGCAGCCAATTACATGATAGCGGAGAGCAACGAGGTAGCCACGTGTTTTACCTACATGGTTGGTTCGGGATTTGATTTAAGGTTTACCAGCGATTCGTTTATTGTTCTCCCGCCTTCTACCCCCGCTACCGTTTATCTTAGAAGCAACGGCGGTACATTTGCTTTGCCATTTAAGCGCGGTGTGGTAGGACCCGATGGCAACTACAGGTACAGCCCGGTAAATCCGAGTTCTACGTCTTGTTTGGTTACGCCAAGACCGGCACGCGATTTGAACTTCGGCTTCACTACCTCCGCCTCGTCTATGGTATATTTGGGAACGCCGATTACTACGGTGCCGACTACGGAAGCGTATTTCATATCGTTCAAGATTAATTCGGCCACGGCTCCTACCTATGCATGGGACTTAGTAGAGACAATGGGCGTGGATACGCCTTTCGAGATTGTGCAGGCATTCTGCAAAGCGTTCTGTTGGACGTACGAATTTAAGTCAAGCCCGTTTGCGTTGACACTGAAACCGTTTATCAATCCGTCTACTACTTCTACGTACCGGGTTGATTGGACTGGGAAAATTGACAAATCAAGCATAAAGGTTGCAGAAGCCGCGGGCGCTGCGAGAACATATGCGGTGCAGGTAGGCTCACTCAAACAGACGGTAAGCGGTTACGGTGGGGCTATATCTATGCAGGAGACAGTAGGCGAGAGCGCGTTCCCGGTAAACCCTGGTGCGCAAAGACCATATGCCTCTATGATTAGGTTGGCAGGCTCGTACGTACCCGATAACTATTTCAACCGCGCGAGCGGTTACCGTGCTACGATAGCAGGGCATTATGACCGTTTTTCCCCTGGGTGGCAGGTGACGGCTAAAATGAACCTATCGTATTTCGATATTCAGAAAATGAAGTCCGACGCGCTTTATTTCGTAGGTGAACTTAACCACTGGTTCTACCTTAGAACACTAAGCGACTGGGATGTGTCAACGGGAAATGCGAACGTTACGTTAATCGCAGTTAAAAATTAAAAACAAAACATTATGGCTGAACAAGTTACATTATTAGACCTCTCTTTCGATACCTCCGAAGCACTTGACGGGCTGGACGCGTTAATTGCAAAGTCGCTTGAACTGGCAGAAACAAAGAAGTCTTTGCAAAGCGCGTTGAAAGACGAAAAGAAGCAGCTGGACGAGGCGGGAAAGGCTTTCAAGTCCGGCGGCTTGTCACAGGACGAGTATAAGAAAGCCGTTTCCGATTCGATGAAAGCCCAGGTAGAACTAACGAAACAGCTAACAGATACCAATAAGTCCATTACCGACAATAACTCGGCTATCAAGGTAAACACTACGCTGTTAACGAGCCAGGAAGACAGCGTAGACGCTTTACGAGCACAGTTGGCGAAGAACACGAAAGAGCTAAACGCCATGAGTGCAGCGACGCGCAACAACTCCGAGGAGGGAAAAGCGCTTGTTACCGAGACCAAAGAGATTTCCGACAAACTTAAGGGGATGGAAAAGGCAGTAGGCGATAACCGTAGGAACGTAGGTAACTATGCGGAAAGCATACAGGAAGCAATGAGCAGCACGCAAGGGCTTTCTGGGGCTACGGCGGCTATGGCTACGTCTCTATCGGGGGGTGTGAACATCCTAAAGACGTTTAATGCTACGCTGAAAGCTAACCCTATACTTGCTATCGTGTCGGTTATTCTGGTTCTCATATCCACGGTTGAAAAACTGATGAAACGCAATAGCGAGATGGCAGCAAACCTAAAGGCGGCGTTCGCTCCGTTTGAGGTTATCTTCTCCCGGATACTCGACGGCATCACCAACATGTTGAGCGGTGTCGCAAAGGCTTTCGAGTCGGTGAGCGAAAAGGTTGTCAACTTGCTTTCGTCTATCGGTCTTATTACCGAGGAGACCACTAAGGCAGCGAACGCAGCCAAAGCGCTCACCAAGCAAGAACTTGCAATATACGAGGCGGAAACAAACAACCTTGTAACGTTGTCGGCGATGCGCAGGGAACTCGAGGCGCAACGTACCATTGTAGGAGACCAGCTAAAGACCGCGGAGGAACGAAACGCAGCAGCTCAAAAGGCTATCGCGATTTCCAAGCAGATGGAAAAAGCCGAGATAAGCGTGTTGCAACAGAAGTATAACCAAATCAAGGCGCAAAACGAATTGAGCTACACAAGCAAGGAAGACAGACGCGCCGAGATGCAAGCACTGGCAGACCTACAGGCACGTCAAGCGGATTACATCTCACAGCGTAAAGAACTGGAAAACCAAGCGAGCGGTATCGCAATGGCCCAGATAGCAGCTAATGCAGCAGCGTTTAAAGCCAACGAGGAGAAGAAGGCGGCGGCGGCTATCAAGGCAGCCCAGGATGCGGAAACAGCTAAACGCGAATTGCAGGAACAGACCATCAGACAGTTCGAGGAAGCGCGTACCAAGTTAGAACTATCTTTGCAGGAGAAGGAGATAGGAAATGACAGCATAAAACTTAAGCTTGAAAGCGAAAAAGCCTATGTAGAGGAAAGTCTAAAGCTTGAGCGTTACAGACTGGAGCAGGGTTTAATCTCGCAACAAGAGTTCGCCAACCGGGAACAAGCGTTCCAGTTAGGTGTGCTCCAACTGGAACAGCAGATGCGTGAAGAACAAGACCGCACCGAAAAGGAAAGGAAAGCGCTTGACGAAGCAAACCTAAGGGAATTGAAGATGGCCAACATAACCAACGAATACGAGTTAAGGCAAGCCACATTAGATGCCCAATACGCCCAGGAGATAGCAGCGGCCGAGAAGATAGGAGCGGACACAGCTCTGATTCAATCGAAGTACGAGAAGGCTAAGGAGGATAACACGAGGGCACGCGTTAACGCTGAATTGACTATGACGGCAGGGCTGGCAGGTCAGATGTCTTCTTTGCTGGGCGAGGAGAGTGCAATCGGTAAGGCGTTCGGTGTGGTTCAAGCAACCATTAACACTTATATCGGTGCTACTAAAGCACTGGCACAAGGTGGCATACTCGGCATCGCACAAGCCGCGGTAGTTATTGCTTTCGGTATGAAACAAGTCGCTACGATTGCAAAACAGAAAGACCCCGATACGAAAATTAACACTTCCGTTAAGAAGTATGCAAAGGGCGGTCAGATATTCGGCAAGTCACACGCACAAGGAGGTGTAACATTCCGAGGTGATAACGGGCAAGTGTTCGAAGCCGAGGGAGGCGAAAACGTCTATATCATGAAGAAATCAGCCAGTGCAGAGATTAATGCCCTATCAGCCATTAACGAGGCACATGGGGGTAACTCTTTCGGTACGTCCGGGCTTTACAAGTTTGCCGATGGCGGTATGGCCGCAAGCATCTCCGAAGCAAACCGAATGGTTAGACAGTCCGATAACGTGCGCCTATCAAGCGAAAGCATTAACCAACTGGCAGGGGTTGTTATCGACGCGGTTATGAGCATGCCTAACCCGGTTGTATCGGTGCAGGACATCAACGCGGGGCAGAACGACGTGGCGGTAGTCAAGGGCTTCGCAACTTTCTAATATTAATCAACTCGTGCAGAGGTGGCGCATACGACAAAAGGCGCTATCTTTGCACGTGTTACAACAAAAACAATTTTTATGGAATTTAAAAAGCTTAGAGTTATTCAAGCCGGGTTAACGACCAACTTTGGGATGTACGAAGGTGGGGAATACCCCCTTTCGATTACGGACGCGGCAGTTAGAAGCGTTGTAGCGCTCGGAAACCTTAAGCCAGTTCATTGCAGACGTACCCACAACGGCAGCGATATGCTGGACGGGTATTTAGGAAGGTTTACGAACTTCGTTTACGAGAATGGCGCGGCTTTTGCCGATTTCGAGATGTCCGAAGCACTTGAGACAGCCTACCCCAATGAAGCGAAGTTTATCGCAACCATGATAGAAAAAGAACCCGATATGTTGGGAGTTTCTGTAGTTGGTTACAATTTGGTAGAATTGAATGACGGTATTCTTGACGTTACCGAGTTTGTGGAATTGTATTCATGTGATTTAGTGGGGCTTCCAGCCGCCACGGAAAGCCTTTTTAATAACAATAAAACAGAGAAAAAAATGAACAAATTTTTCAGCTCGTTTGCAAGCTTGTTTCAGAAGACGCAGTTTGCAACGGAAACAGTGGAAACCGTGGATGGTAATAGCATTACTATCGAGGCAGCTGGTGAGGCAATGGCTATTGGTGATAAGGTCTTTGATAGCGAAGGCAACGTTCACCCGGATGGTGAAGTACAGATTCAACTCGAGGAGGGTATTTTGGTTATCACTATCGAAGGCGGTGTGATTACCGAGGTTAAGCCCTACGAGGCAGAAGACCCCGAGAAAGTGGAAGTAGAACCCGAAACAGCAGCCGTACCCAAAGAGTTTTCTGACCGTATCGCAGCACTTGAGACATCTGTCGCAGCGTTGACCGCCTCGGTGGCCGCGATGACCGCACAGTTTAGCCGTGCAACAGCGAAACCCGGTATCCCTCTGGTAAGCATTCCAAAGGACAAGAAGAAAGAAACGGCCCTTAGCAGAGAAGCAGTAGCCGAAGCAGCAAAGAGATTCTACAAAAAATAACAAATCAAAAATTAAGAAATTATGGCATTTACATTTGCAAAACTTAACAATCTGAATATTAGCAGTTTAAACGAAGTTATCTCTTTGACCGTCGGTTTGGCCGGTGAGATTTCTAACGGTATTACCGTACTTAACGGTATCGCTAACAACACGCCCGTTGTTTCCCTTACAGCAAAAGACAGGGCGCTGCGTAAATCATCGGGTTGTGGCGGTGAATACCTCTACAATAGTATAGAAGACAAGGTTAAGTATTACTCACACGCACCTATCGAACTGCCTATCGAAATTTGCTTGCAAACATTGTGGGGTATGATGGTAGCTCGCGGTATTAACCTTGATGACGATTTTTCCGAAACCGATTTAGCAGGCTTCATTCAGTCCGAAGTATTGAAGGTGTTAGAGGCTGACTTGCTGCGTCTCGCTTGGTTGGATGGTGAGGTTAAGGCTGGTGTACTTGGCTACGATATCTTTACGCACGGTGGTATCCTCAAGCAGTTTAAGGATAGCCATGAGAGTGAAGGCACTTTGAAGCTCGAAGAAAGCGCCGTTCTTAAGGCATTTCGCGACGCTATCGACACACAACGCCCCGATACACTCGACACATCGGAATTCTTCGTAACATCTAACGTTATGCGCCTTTATAAGAACATTTTGCAGAACAAAGATAACAGCGTTGCACAGTCCGACATCGTTGACGGCCGCCCGGTTTACTTCTTCGAGGGGTACAAGATTAACGAACTTCGCCACGTGTCTAACGCTGCCTTGACTGACGGTAATGTGGATGCTTTCATAGCATTCACACCAAAGGACAATATTCAGATTGCCTTGGAAGGTACTTCTACTGTCATTGCTCCTTTCATCCAGGACGCAAAGAGCCGTAAATACTACTCGCAGACTGTGTTCGCAGCTGATGCCATGCTGGCGTCGCCCCAAAAGATGCGGCTGTATGTACATTGGGTTTCTGATGCTGCTACTGATACTGGAAAGTAGTATTAACAATAAAAGGGGTTGGGATATTAACCCGGCCCTTTTTTTTATTTCAAATAATATGGGAAAAGGTTGTTTAAATAAACTTGACCGCAGTATTAAGGTAGATTGTAAGATTACACCCGTGGGGGTTAAGAACATCTACTTAATGCACACGAGTGGCATTACTTTTACTTTTGACGCGGGGGGCACGGTAACGAAGGCCACGTTTGCAAATGGGTTTAAATCATACTTGGTGGAAGGGTACAAGCAGAACATTCAAGTGACTACCTCTGTGCTTTCTACGGATGCCTCTCAAAAACTGGCGGTGTCTGTTTCATTTAAGATGCCTTCATCAAGCGCATCTTTAATGAAATCAGTTCTTTTGGGGTCTTATTATGTCTTAGTTGAAAGTAACTCTGGGGTGATATATATGGTGGGCGTACAAGCTCCTTTGGAGTGTTCGGGCTTTGACTTCGACAGTAACGGCAATGCTGGCCTTGTTACTGTTACCCTATCAGCCCCCGAAGGTTCGGCAGGTAACTATTTAACGGGCATACTTTCGGAGGTGTCTAAAGCAATAATTTCAAAAGCAGCTTAATTATGGCATGTATTTCAAAAGTAGCAAATTAAAACAATTATGATTGTGAAACTGGCGCAACTGGTTTAGT
>OMGF01000183.1_pt1 | contig 64412 bp, 50 predicted proteins | sample 1645861 | NCBI WGS metagenome assembly OMGF01 (sample SAMN05578586, study PRJEB25193) | human gut metagenome | biome: Human Microbiome; feature: human-associated habitat; material: feces | host: Homo sapiens | place: USA:Birmingham
GAGCCGACGTAAAGAGTTATGCTATCTAACATACATCAAAAAGAGGTAAGATAACGCCCTCTGCAAAAAAGGTTACGTTATCTTACCTCAACAAAGTTCGTTCCGGAATACCCGTCGTCTACAAAAAACAAGGGGTTTGAAAAATGATTTTCCTTTGCGTATTTACTTAAAATCGCCTTTTGATTTACAATGCTGTTGCTGTCGCCCGTCAGTTCGTCGTCGCGCGATAAGCGGCAATAGAGGGCGGTAATTTTGCCAGACTGCCTTAACATAGTTTCTGCTCCTTTCCTCGGCGGGCAGTCTGCCATTACAGGATTGCTTGTACCCATTTTAACGCTCCTTGTCTTTTTCATCAATAGGCGATTGCTCCATAAGCCGTAAAACTTTATGGGGCAGGCTTCGGTTCCCATCGTAGCTTCCCGTAAAACGATAGAGCGTCCTGCCGGATTGAATTGTAACTTCGTGCATAGGCAATTCTTGATAGAGCGGATTTTTTACAACGATATGCCCGTCTTTGATTTTTCGTTTCCTTTTCATTCCTTTCCTATGCTTGCTACTTCCGCAGCAAGCATAGGAAAGGGGTACCCTTTCCGTAAAATCCCCGTTTTGACGCTATGCGTCGGACGGGGATTTTCTCTTGTTGGGATAGTCCCAAACCCTTTTGTGTTCTCTCATTCAATATCCCGTCTGAAAGACAGCTTTTGTTGCACTTTTCCCCTCACTATATACAACACTGCACTTTCGATTTTGCCAAAGCGACGAGAAAAATTTTTGAAAAATTATTATTTTTCTTTTTGTACTCAATCGAAAGCAAACGACTTTCAGTTATACCGTTAGGTTAATTTTATATGAATGCCCTTGACATTAATCCTAATTCGGATTATAATAAAATTAATCCGAATTAGGATTGAAATGAGGAGATGATACAATGCAATCAAACAGGGAAAAAATCCGACGACTTATGATAGCGATTGATCAAATTGACGAAGCATATTACAAAGTATTGCGAACACTTGGTATAAAGGATAATGCCTTTGTTTTGTTTTATGCCATTGCAGACGGGCAATCTTATTCGCAAAAAAGGATATGTGCTGAATGGTCTGTCCCACGAACAACGCTTAACACCATAGTGCAAGAATATGTTGGAAAGGGATATATTCGCTTGGTATCTACGGGACACAAAGAAAAAGAAATTGTATTAACCGATTCAGGCAAAGTCTTTGCTGAAGAAATCTTGACACCGATTTTTGAAGCAGAAGAAAAAGCAATAGAGCCATTTCTCAAAACAATGTTTGTAGAACAAGCTGAAGATTTAGCAGAACGGATTAAAACCGAATTTAATCTAATTAAAAAGCAAAATTGAAGGAATTTGATTATGTTAGAAAAACTCAATATCAAATTAGAACAGGTTGACTTGGCGGAACTGCCGCAATTCACAAAAAAGTTGCAGGAAGCGTTTTCGATTGCAGTTAAAGAAAAATTCGGCACAACCGATCCCATCCCCTCTGAAAAAGAGGTGCAATCATCGTTTCACTCCGAGGGGACGGCAACCTATCATATTGTTCTAAATGGAAAGCGTGTAGGTGGTGCAGTACTCACGATTGATGAAAAAACACAGCACAATTCGTTAGATCTCTTCTTTATCTCACCGGAATATCACAGTCATGGTTTGGGGCTTGCTGCTTGGAAAGCCATAGAAGCAAAGTACCCAGATACAACTGTTTGGGAAACCATAACGCCTTATTTCGAGGAACGGAATATCCACTTTTACATCAATAAATGTGGTTTTCATATTGTGGAATTTTTCAATGAGCATCATATTGACCCTAATATGCCCCGCCAAGAAAATCAATCTGCTGAACCCGTACCAGGTACAGACACTTATTTTCGCTTTGAAAAGGTGATGAAATGACATATAAAACCGAGTGGATTAAATGTCCTGTATGTGGAAGTAAGACGAGATTAAAAATACTTCAAAATACTGAATTGAAAAACTTTCCGCTATTTTGTCCAAAGTGCAAACAGGAAACGCTAATCAATGTAAGGCAACTAAATACCACAGTTATCCAAGAGCCGGACGCACAGACGCAGAGCCGATAATACGCAAGATACAATGCGGTTATCGGCTCTATTATTTTTATTTTTGGAGGTATTGCTATGTTGGCTACTCATTACCTTTTCTCTCATAACCTACGGTTAAAAAAAAGCCTTTGTGCTTACATGGGATTTTGCGCCTACGAGTATGAATACACAAGTCATATAGTTACCTTTTATAATTCCTGTCCTCAACGCCCATGTGGTTTTATGCTGCATGGGCGTTTGTTGTTATCACCCTCACTTGGGGCAGAAAGGGGGTGAGAAAAATGATGAATAGCGAACAGTATCGGGAACATATTGAGCGTACTTTCAATGCCTTTTGCAAGATTGTGCTTTATCATGCGGCGCTGGGCGCTTACAAGAAACTACGCAAAAAGCAGCAGTTTGAAGTTTCTCTTGACTATCTTCGTGAGTTTGATTTTGAGCCTGTCGCCACAACAGACGAATGTTTCGTGAAATACGATGTGCCTACCACTTTTACCATTTGCGGGAAAACGGTCATTGTGGAAAATGAACATTTAGCCGCCGCGCTTTTTCGTCTGCCAGAAAAGCGGCGGGAAGTGCTATTTTTGTGGTACTACCTCGGTTACAGCGACGCAGAAATCAGTAAGATGTGCGGCATTAGTCGAAGCGCAGTCTTCCGCAGACGAAAAATTGCCTTGCGTTTCATGCGAAAAGAAATGGAGGCGTTAGAGAATGAGGAATAAGAAATACCACTTATTGCCCTATGAAACGATTGTAAAGGCAGCCGCAGGGGAGCCGGAAGCGGTAAACACCGTCATTCAAACCTATACCGGCTACATCAAATATCTGTCCTACTTTCAAGGGAGTATCAACAACGATATTCAAGACTATTTGAAAGCGTCCTTAATGGAAGCACTACCCAAGTTCCGCTTTTGCAGTTAGGCAACCAAGAGGGCGCAAACGGATAAACCGCTTGCGCCCTCAATTTATGGTGATGTATTACGCGATAGGGAGCGATAAAGCCTTGCGTGGTACGGCTTTGCAGACTTGAAAACACAATAGTTGAGCCTTTGTATTTCTGCCCTCAAAAATGGCGGTCTACTGCGTAACATTTTACCATGCCAGCGTGGCTATTTAGACAGGCAAAAAGCCTTGATTTGTGCGGCTTGTAGAGTGCGGAAATAGCGTAGATAATACAATATCTCTCGAAAGCGCAAAAATACCGTTCTATCGTTCCACGCAGTACAGAAAAAGCGGGCAAGAAGTTTTTGACCTCTTACCCGTTTTTCGTGGCAATCCATTATGGCAGCTACCCTGTTTCAGTAGGTTTTTGATACTGTTTTATGAGTAGCTACCTAACGGCAGTCCTTTTGTATTTTTATAGCAGCCCGCGCAGTTTGTCCAGTGCTTTTAATCGGTGCTTGGTGACATTGCGTACACTGCAGCCTAAACGTTTTGCTGCTTCGGAAGGTTTCAGCTCCTGTGCGAACAGCAGCATCATCACCTGTCGCTGGGCGGGGTTCAGCTGACGCAGAGCTTCCTGCAGATCCAGCGACAGTAAAAGCCGGGCCAGCTCGTCCAGGCTGCCGTCAGCATCACGGCAGGCCTCCAGCAGTTCGGTCCCGGCGGCGCTTTCAGTATCTACCTGCGCTTCGTTTTCCCAGATCTGACCCTGCTTCTGCATGGCGTCAAAAAGGGCAAAATGCACCTTACAGCGCGCCAGCCCTGGCCAGTTGGCAAAATCGGCGCCGTCATATTTCAAAATCAGTTCGATCAGGGCCAGCACGGCGATACCTTCGGCATCTTTACCCAGCGACCGGTAAAACATTTCGCGGTGGGCCTCGCTTTTTAAAAGCGGACTGAAATCTTCGCATAGCTGCAGCAGTGCCTGTCTGTCGCCGCTTTGCGCGGCGGTTATCAGCAGCTGCAGGCGGCTGGGAGGTGTCTGGTCGTTTGTATTGTTTGGAGTGTTAATATTTTTTATGATGATCAAATCCTTTGGTTTTATGATGGCAGGCCATACTGTAAAGCGTTATGCATAACAGTTGCTAGTGTACGCCTGTTTTTTTTAAAAGTAAATAGCAAAATATCCCTTCCAGCCTGTTAGCCCCTATCTCTAAGATAGGGGCTAAATTTTTTTGCGGCTGGCCGTTGGGGTGCAGGATAAGCAGGAAAAAATTAGATACCGGGTCTTAGCAGAAAGAGCTTTTGCTGCGTTTGGTAAAACAGCAAAAGTAAGATACCGTCTTTAAGGGTCGTAAAGCAGAAACCTGAAAAATTTAAAAAAATTTTTTCCATCGCTTGCCCAGCCTTTGAAACCAAGCCGCCAAGCCGTTTACATAGGCCGGCGGCGCCAAGTGTATCGCGGCGCGGGAGTAAATTGTGCAAAATATCCCTCGCGCGTCTTGTGGGGGGGGGGGTACACAAGTGCTATAATAACAAAAGATATAGCTACAAAAAATAAATTTAGTTAAATACCTCAAAAACAATGAATATAGTTTAGTAAAATTTGTAAAAATTAAAAAATATTGTCGTGGAGGTGAACGATGTACTCGGAAGTCGATTTTACTAAAATCGGTATCGCCATTAAAATGCTGCGGGCCCGTAAACATATCTCGCAGAGATATCTGGCCGAACTGATCGGCATCAGCCAGACACATATGAGTAATATCGAAAGCGGGCGTGTGCAGGTCAATCTGCGCCTGATGGCAAAAATGGCTGATGTTTTTGAATGCCTGCTGGATGATTTTTTTCGCCCTCCCGAGCATTTGCGCGGGCAGGGAGGCGATTTGCCCTACAGCGAAGAAGATTTGGTGCTGATCATAAAATTGCTGCAGCTGCTGGGTAAAAAAAAGTAAAGGCAAAACAGGACTGATGGGAAAGCAAGGGAGATGGACGAAGTGAGTAAAAGGGAGATACGTGCCAAAAGACTGGTGGCGGCAGTACTGCTGGCGATCAGTGTGCAGATGTGGTCTGCGCCGCCGTTGTGGGCGGCGGAAGCGTCAGTGCAGACGGAAACGTCGGCGGCCGGGGAAGCAAAAGAAACAAAGGACGCAAAGGACGCAAAAGCAGCGGACAGCGAAACCGGCGGTGAAGCGGACGCCGGGGAAGAAGAAACTGTCGTTGTGCCGGTCATCGGCTACAGTACGCGCTCGGCCGCAGGCAGCGACTACGGCGTCATGCCGCTGGCTGATACGGCTGTTGACGGCGCGCTGACAGGGGTAACCAGCATCAACGATGCAAAATTTTACGCAGATAGTCATGATTTGCTTTTGGGATATGATGCTAAATCTCAAGGTACAGGTACTGTTGCTCTTGGGTCTGATGCTAACGCTGGCGGTCAATATAGCACGGCAATAGGTGCTAGTGCAAGTGCGACGGCTGAGAATAGTAGTGCGCTGGGGATGTATGCCAGAGCTGGATTTAAAGATAGTGTTGCGATTGGATTTAGTTCTAATGCGACGGCTGACAATATGGTAAGTTTTGGCGTCACTGAAAATGGGGGTAGCACTTGGACTACCCGCCGCAGTTTAGAGGGTATTGCTAATATCGATATGGAAGGTACTATCAACCTGGGCGGCACGTGGACGAAGAATGCCTCTGGCATTTACGAAAGCAATGGCAAAGGCAAGCTGACCGGTCTTACTAGTATCAACGATACGGAGGTTTTTATTGGTAACGATGGTGATGCTCTTGTTGTAAATATCGGTGCTTATCTTGGTCCTAATGCCATGGGTACTATCAGCTTAGGAGAAGGTAATTATGTTGACGGATCTTATGCTATTTCTCTTGGTTATAATGTCACTACAGAGGGGAGTTATTCTGTCTCAATTGGTGCTGTGTCTTCGGCTACTAAAGATCATAGTACAGCCTTAGGTGGTGATGCCTATGCAGAGGGTGTAGGCTCAACGGCGATCGGTTATTATAGTAGAATTGAAGGGGAAAACAGTACTGCTCTGGGTGCTAATTCTACTGTTGCGGCAGAACATACTAACAGCGTTGCTATCGGTTCAGAGAGTGCAACCAGTGCTGCCGATCAGGTATCCTTCGGACACAAAGCCGGAGATAAACAGAGTACCAGCGGCAGCGCTACCTATGACACAGATCTGTTCCGCAGCCTGACAAATATTTCCGACATCGAAATGCACGGCAATATCAGCCTGGGCGGCGAATGGAGTTGGAACGAGACCTCTAAAGTTTATGAAAGCAATGGCAAAGGCAGGCTGACCGGGCTCACCAGTATCAACGATATGGATGTTTATATCGGTGAGAAGGACGGTGGTACTATTATAAATATTGGTTCTACTGTTGGTTATGATGCTTTTGCTACTATTAGTTTAGGAGCAGGTAATTCTGTTGATGGACTGTATTCTATTTCTATTGGTAATAATGCCAGCGCAACCGGGAATAATTCTATTACGGTTGGTAGTGCTTCCTCTGCCACAGCAGATTATAGTACTGCCTTAGGCAGTGATACCGACGCAGTTGGTGAAAATTCAACGGCTATCGGTTATATGAGTAGAGTTGGAGCTAAAAACAGTACTGGTCTGGGTGCAAATACTTCAATTGCAGCAGAACATACTAACAGCGTCGCTGTCGGTGCGGAGAGTGTGACCAGTGCTGCTGATCAGGTATCCTTCGGACACAAAGCCGGAGATAAACAGAGTACCAGCGGCAGCGCTACCTATGACACAGATCTGTTCCGCAGCCTGACAAATATTTCCGACATTGGAATGCACGGCGCTTTGACAGGCGTAACCAGTATTAACGGCAATGTTATTGTACCTATGAATGAAGATGTGACTAATAAAAGTCTGGCTATTGGCACCGGGGCTGCTTTTACGTCTCGTTACTCATCAGAAACAATTTGTAAAAATGCCATTGTCATAGGTAATGGCACAAGTGTGGCGGGTGATGGCGCACTTGCTATCGGTTATAGAGCATCGTCGGATAGCAACAATGGTGTAGCAATTGGTAGCAATGCTTATGCTAGTTATGATGGTACTGCTTTGGGGTATGCTGCGCAGGGAAATGACAACAACGCTGTTGCTATTGGTGCATATAGCGGGACGACAGAGGAAAATCAGGTATCCTTTGGTCATAAGGCTGGCGATACCAACTATGCAGATCACAGCAAATTTACAGACGACCTGTTCCGCAGTCTGGTAAATGTTGCCGACATCGATATGCACGGCAACATCAGCCTGGGCGGCGAGTGGAAGGAAAATACAACTTCTGGCCTTTACGAAAGCAATGGCAAAGGCGAGCTGAACGGCGTCACCAGCATCAACGGAGTGATTTTTGCCAAAGACAGCATGAATAATCAAGAAGGTTTGCTTATTGGCACACTTGCCCCCGATACTTATTACTCTGGAGGATTTTCGGTAATGATCGGTACGGATATTGATAATCAGGCTATAGATGCTGTAGGTATAGGCAATAACATAAAGTTAACTGGTGATGGGTCAGTAGCCATTGGTAATGGCGCTCAGTCACTTGAGGATGGTATAGCTATTGGTTTCAGCTCACATGCTATCGGCTATGATGTTGTAGCGATCGGAACTTACAGTTACTCTGAATATGCTAATAGTGTAGCGCTAGGTTCTAAGAGCGTTGCCTTGGAAGAGAATCAGGTATCTTTCGGTCATAAGGCTGACGATAAAGATAGTGAAGGAGATATCTACGGTAGCGATCTGTTCCGCAGTCTGGTAAATGTTGCCGATATTGAAATGCACGGTGCTTTGACAGGCGTTACAGGTATCGACGGTGTAACCGTCAGCGGTACGGATGCCAGCACGGGGCTGACCGTGGGCGGCAATGCCGTGATCGGTAAAACTAATACACCGTTCAGCAGTACGGGCTTTGCAGTCGATAAAGAAGGCGCTGTGACTGCCAAAACTGTCAACGGAGCAACGATAACAGGAACTGGCTTCAACGGCGTAACGCTTAGTACGGACGGCAAAGTCAACGGCGCGGCTATCACCAGCAACAGCTTTAACGGTGTGACGCTGGAAAAAGACGCCAGCAGTCACTATAAAGTGGGCGGCGTCGACGTAACGAAAATGCAGACTGACGTTGCAGGCAAAGCGGATGCGGCGACTACACTTACAGGCTATGGCATTACCGATGCCTATACAAAGACCGAAACTGATACAGCGGTAGGAAAAAAGGCAGATAAAGCGACCACGCTTACAGGTTACGGTATTGCCGATGCCTATACAAAGACTGAAACCGATACGGCGATAGGTAAAAAGGCAGATAAAGCGACTACGCTTACAGGTTACGGTATTGCCGATGCCTATACAAAGACTGAAACTGATACGGCGATAGGAAAAAAGGCAGATAAAGCAACTACGCTTACAGGTTATGGTATTGCCGACGCTTATACAAAGACTGAAACTGATACAGCGATAGGAAAAAAGGCAGATAAAGCGACCACGCTTACAGGTTACGGCATTACCGACGCTTATACAAAGACTGCTGCTGATGCAAAAATAACTGCGGCAACTGCCGATATGGCAACTAAAACGCAGGTAACGGCAGATATCGGCACAGCTAAAACAGCGCTTGAAAGCGCTTATCAGGCAGCAGATACTGCTTTAGGCAGCAGGTCAGCAGCTTTGGAAACAAAGACTGCAAAATTCAATACTGCCGGCGATAACCTGACGGGGATGGCGAATATTACCAGTACGTCGGCGACTTTGGGCGGAGTTGGCTTTGCTTCTGCTGGAGTTATGACAGGAGTTGCCAGCATCGACGGTATTGCTATCGACGCCAGCCGTAACCTGTCCAAGGCCGGCACTTATAACGGCGTGACAGTTGCGGTGGCAGGTATCAGCGGCACCAGTGTATTTAACGGTGCTGCGATAACCAATAACAGCTTCAACGGCGTGACATTGGAAAAAGGCGCCGACAATCACTATAAAGTGGGCGGCGTGGATGTGAGCGCGCTGAAAACTACTGTTGACAGCATCAGTGCTGACGGCGTTGGCACTGCTGATACGGCAGGTATCAAACGTGATACGACAGGTACGGCGACTACCAGTATCGAAACCAACACCAAGATCAGCAGCAGCGGTATAACAACGAATAAAGTAACGGTCAGCGGTGCGACAGCTACAACGCTGGAAAACGGCAAGCTGACGGTGGGCGCAGCTACAGTGCAGAATATAGGTTTTGCAGTGGGCAGCAGCAGTTTGAATAATGGCAGTCTGACGGTAGACGGTAATAATAAGCTGACGACGGCAGGACTGACGGCCAGCAAAGTAACTGTAGGAGCTGTAACAGTGAGCGGCGGCAAAGTGAGCGGACTGACGGACGCGGCTTTGAGTGCTGTCAGTACGGAAGCTGTAACAGGCAAGCAGCTGAACGCGACCAATACGACGGTCAGTGCTTTGGATACTGCTTACAAAGCAGCGGATACGCAGATACGGACTGATTTTGCGGCAGCGGATACGACTTTGCAAAATAATATCGATGCAAAAGTGGCACAGACTGCCTATGATACGAAAATGAGCGATTTGGACAGCGCCGATACTGCTTTAGGCAGCAGGGCAGCAGCTTTGGAAACGGCGGTCAATGACAGCACTACAGGGTTGGCGGCAGTCAATACCAAAGTAGGCGCTTTGGACACTGCTTATCAGGCAGCGGATACGCAGATACGGACTGATTTTGCGGCAGCAGATACGGCTTTAAAAACAGAGCTGAATACTGCCATTGATGAAAAAGCTAAGAAAGCGACCGATTTAGCAGGTTATGGTATTACCGACGCTTATACAAAAACTGCTGCTGATGAAAAAATAAATGCGGCAACTGCCGATATGGCAACTAAAACGCAGGTAACGGCAGATATCGGCACAGCTAAAACAGCGCTTGAAAGCGCTTATCAGGCAGCAGATACGGCTTTGAGCGACAGAGCGGCAGCCTTGGAAACAGCCGCTACAGGTATGAGTTATGACGCTGGCAAGAATACTACCACCTTTACTGGCGGCGTGACGGCGACTGTACTGACGGCAGGAGAGTTTAAAGTCGGCGCAACAGGCTTCGGCTTTGGCAATGACGGCGCTTTAACGGCTAAAACTGTCAACGGTATAGAGATCAAAAAAGACGAATCGAAAGTAATGGTAGGCGGCATCGACCTGACGGCGCTGAGCAATGGTGATGTAGTTACCGATAATACCAAAGGCATCGGACGGAATCAGGATACGGCAACGACTACTATCGAAACCAATACGGCGATCAGCAGCAGCGGCATCACTACTAATGCCGTAACTGCCAGCGGTACGGTAAAAGCAAGTGAATTTGTAGAAGGCGATAAAAAACTGTCTGATAAATATGCCGCTAAAACAGCGCTGGCTGATTATACGACTACTACAGATATGAATACGAAGTTCGCTGATTACGCAACTACTACAGCAGTAGACACCAAACTTGCTGATTACGCTAAGAGCGACAGCGTTTACAGCAAAGCAGCGGCGGATACGGCCTTTGCTAAAGCAGGTGACGTCGATACTTTAAAAACAACAGTTGGTGACACTGATGGCGGTCTGGTAAAAGATGTTAAGGACCTGCAAAGCGGCAAGGCAGATAACGCGACTACGCTGGCCGGTTACGGCATTGCTGACGCGTATACGCAAACCGAAATCAATGAGAAGATCGTTGAAGCAACGAAGGATCTGGCGACCAGCGCGACCGTAACAGATATTCAAAGCGGGCTGGAGGAAGTGACTGGCAAAACGGCAGGGCTGAGTTATGATACTGCTTCCGGAAGCAGTAAGTTCAGCGGCAGCGTGGTTATTGGCAATGAGGGTGCTAAAACCCATACTCAAATCACAGATGATGCGATTATTTTCGGTGAGGGCACTGATAAGCAGGTCACAGTAGATGCCAGCGGTATCCACGTAGGTAAAAAAGCGGCCGGCGGCATTGCTTTATATGCCGATGCTGACGGTACGCATATCGATCACACCAGTCTGGTAACAGGCTCGGTAACGGCGGACAATCTGAACGGCGTCGCTATCAGCGGCAACGCAACTGACGGTTTGAGTGTAGGCGGCGTCAGTATCAAAGCATTGTCGGAACGTCTGGACAGCCTGGAACAGGATGGCGTAGCTACCGCCGACATGGGCGGCATCAAACGTACTGACGTTGTAGAAAACAGTGGCAAAACAATAATCGAAGACACAACCAGTTTTACTAAAGACGGCTTGAAAACAGCGAACCTGGAAGCGGCGACGGCTGCTCTCGGCGGCGTAAATTTTGCCGCAGGCGCAGTGACAGGCGTCAGCAGTATCAACGGCGTTGTTTTTGGCAGTGATGGTAAAATCGGCGGCGTGAGCCTGAGCGGCGGTAAAGTGGACGGCGTGGACGTTGGCTGGCTGGATCAGCGGGTAAAATCGCTGGAAGACAACGGCACAGGAGGCGGAGGTACGGGCGGCGGTGGCAGCAGTGCCAATACCAGCGGCATCCACAAGCCTGACAGCGATACTACTAACATCGAAGGCAATACCAGTATCACTACTGACGGTATTGACACTAATAAAGTCAATGCCAGCGATTCGATCGTTGTCGCTGATGGTGAAAAGAATAAAACAGTTATCAGTAAAGACGGTATTCTGGTGGCCGAAGGCGAAAAGAATCAGGTCAAGATCAATGAAGATGGTATCCACGTTGGTAAAAACAGCTCGGTCGTCAACGACACCGACGGCTTTATTACGGATAAAGGACTGTATATCGGCGTCAGCAGCAGCAGCGATACCAGCACAGCCAAATTCAGCGTTGCCCCTAACGGCAACCTGAGCAGCAAAGCTGGAGACTACGGTTTCAGCAATACCTCGGCAGACGGCGCCAAATTTACCCACAGCGGTGATACGGCTTACGGCACAGGCAGCCAGCTGGATACTACGATCCAGGGCAATAAGGTGACTACCGGCAGGATAGATACGGACGAGTTATACGTAGACGGTAATAAGGTAACTGTAGCCGGAGGTACTATCGGCCAGACTGACGCCGTAGACAACCATTTGAGCGGTACTGATGCCGACGGGAATACAGTGACCAATGACTTTAAGACCAGCGCTGTGAATGGAACGACACAGGCGGCTGAGAAAACCTCGGCTGACGGTAAGGAAAGCACCAAGACCGTCAATAATACCTCGGCAGGCGGTACCAGCGTGACGACCAGCAGGACCACGACCGACAGCAAAGACAATGTGACGGTGAAGGAAAGCAACTTCGGCACGAATGAAAAAGGCATGACGCTGAGCACAAGCAATAAGGTAACTGACAAAGACGGAAAGGTTACTAAAGACACCAGTGGCACGACCACGATGACAGGCGACAGTATCAGCGTCAGCAAAACAACGACGACTACGGAAAAAGACGCTGACGGCAACGAGAAAGAAGTCACCAAGACCAGCGGCACCACGATCGGCAGCGGCGAAGTGACCTTGAAACGCGAGGACGGCAGCACGATAGAAGTAGGCAGCGCCATTGAAGGTATGCAGAGTGATATGCGAGAGCTGGACGGCAGGGTCAACCGTATGGGAGTCGAGATCAAGGAAGTGGGCGCACTGAGCGCCGCTTTGGCAGGTCTGCATCCGCAGCCTGAAAACGCCAACAGCCGTGCGGATTTCGCAATGGCGATGGGCAGTTATGAGGGCAAGCAGGCACTGGCAGTAGGCGGGTTCTATCGCCCTGACAAACGGACGATGCTGAGTATCGGGGCATCGACGACCAGCAGCAAGCATATGATGAATATGGGTATCAGCATAGCGCTGGACAGGCTGCCGGAAGCAGAGCGCAGGGCGAAGGAAGCGGCCAAAGCTGCTGGCGTTGAGCAGGAAACACTGAACAGGGTGCTGGAGCGTCTGGCGGCTTTGGAGCAGGATAACAGGCGTTTGCAGGCTGATAATGAAAAGCGTGATGTTGCTTATGAGAAACTGGCTGCTGATTATACGCAGCTGAAAGAAAAATATATAGAAGAAACTGCTGACAGGCAGCAGCCTGAACAAGCTGAGGCTGAAGAATAAATGTTGGGGGTTGGATGGTAATGAAAAAGACAGTAATCTTATTGATATTAACTCTGATGATGGTGGTGAGTGGTATGTGTTATGCGGCAGGAGATGGCAGTGACTTGAACAGGCAGCAGAAGGTGGCCGATAAGTTTATGGCAGTACTCAGCGGCGATGCTGCGGCTGTAACGCAGCTGCAGGTAGATATGGTGCCGGAGCTGGCAGAGAAGATGACGGCGGCTAATTTTGCCGCTTTGCAAAAGCAGCTGAAGGAACAGTTCGGTATTCAGAAATCGGTGCGTTTTGCGGTTTATGAGCGGTTCGACCAGGGCGACCGCCTGACGTATCTTGTAGGCTTCAGCAGGCAGCAGGCTGTGCGCGCGGTATATGGTTTCGATAAAAACGGTAAGCTGAGCGAATTCGTTTTTGTACCGTTGGAAGTAAAGGCGGTACAGAAATAAAAATCAATAAAACCCAATAAAAAAGGCCGGACTGTTAAGTCCGGCCTTTTTATATAGATAAGGTCTGTTACCAGGTGAACCAGGTATAGATGCTGAATACTGTCAGCAGCATGACTTCTAAAATAAACATCGGTTTGAGGGTCTTGAAGAAGTCGGCTTTAAAATAATCCAGGGTGACGATAAAACACATATGGGTCGGCGTCAGCATTTGTCCGGCTACGCCGAAGGCCATGGCCACGCCTGCCAGGTTCAGGTCGCCGGGCGACAGGGCTGCTACGATGGGCATAACGATCGCTACATGACCCTGTGACAGACCTGTCAGGATGCCGATAATAAAGGAGATAGCTGCGATAATGACAGGTACGGGCAGCGGTGAGGCTTTAAAATCTTCCACGATGGTATGCAGAACGTTGGTATCGGTCAGGATCTGGATAAAATAGAGGATGCACAAAACGTTCATCAGCATTTTCCAGTCGCAGGCGCCGGTAAAAACTTCTTTGATGTTCAGGACGCGGCTTGTCATACGCAGGACCGGGATCATGGCGAAGGTGACCAGAGCCATAGCGGTGGAGGCGTTAAGGTCGCAGAAAACTACCAGCATGAAGTTGATTACGGCCGGGGAAAGCGACAGTACCAGGTTCATAATGTCCTGACGGCGTTCGGCCGGATCGACATCTACATTGCTGTTAGCGGGCATATCCAGCGGCCGGATGAGCACCAGCCAGCCCAGGGCAAATGCCAGCAGGGTCAGCCAGCACAGGTGGGCGATAAAGTCGCTGAAGGCAACGCCGGCGATGCTGCAGGCCATGATCATGCCGGGTATGATGGGACTGGAAAATTCAAAGATATGCCGGAACCAGAAATTGATGGCGGCTTTATGTTCTTTGGTAAGGTCTGTATTGCGGCTGGCCGCTTCGACGATGGGCGCAGAAAAACGTGCGCCGCCCAGCGAAGGCAGCAGGCCGAGAAAAGCTGGCATAATGGCCAGTGTAAATTTTTCGCTGGCAAATAAGCGCTGCAGGGCGCGGATCATTCCGTCTAAAGCGCCGCTGGTACGCAGCTCGATTTCCAGGCACATGACAAAATAGAGCGCCAGGATCAGGTCGTAGGTGCGCTGCATGGTAAGCGTGGTGGTGAAGGCGCTGACCAGATAATGGAACTGAGGGGCTACTAAAGCCCAGATCAGCAGGCCGCCTGCCAGGATCGCCGGACCGATGGGGATGTGGCGGCGCAGCAGGATGATGATCAGCAGCATTGCTAAAGCGATCACGAGAAAAATATTCATTTTAAAACCTTCTCACTCTCAAATAATATATCTATTATACAAAGAATGCAGAGAAATTTCCATATTCGGCTGAAAAAAGGTATAATAAAAGAAAATATACTTCTGGAGGTGTACTATGTATATCAGTCGCTTATGTTTGCAGAATTACCGCTGTTATGATAATTTTGAGATAGATTTCAACAAAGAACTGACTGTTATCGTAGCTGAAAACGGTAAGGGCAAAACAGCTATTTTAGATGCGGTCGCTGTAGCTTTAGGGCCTTATCTGGCGTGCTTTGACGGTGTTAAGGCCAACCAGATCAGTGATACGGACGTACGCCAGACCAAAGATACTGTAGGCAGGACTTTGGAGCATGTGCTGCGGATGAAAAGCCAGTATCCCGTTGTGATCGGGGCAGAAGGCGTTGTTGACGGCGAAAAGATCACATGGAAAAGAGAATTGAAGGCGGCCGGGGGGCGGACGACGATCCTGAATGCGAAGGCTTTGAGCGAGTATGGGCGGCATATGGTCAAGGCGCTGCGGGAGGTCAACGACAGTAAAATAATTTTGCCGGTCATGGCTTATTATGGTACCAGCAGGATGTGGAAGGATAATAAGCTGTTCGAGCTGCGCAAGGATATCAGTCTGGAGCGCGGCAGCGGTTACGTCGATTGTATGGAGCCTTCGTCATCATATAATACTTTTGGGCAGTGGTTCAAATATGCGGCGATGAGCGCGATGGAATTTGACCGTTATCTGGCCGAGAGCGGTAAAAAGGATGAAAAGAATCCGTATACGGAAGTGCTGAAGGCTGTGCGTCAGGCGATCATTACCTGTATCGGCAGTATGGGCTGGACGGATATAGATTACAGCTTTGCTTTTCAAAATCTGATCATTATGCATGAAACGGTGGGTGTATTGCCGCTGGAGGCTTTGAGTGACGGTACCCGCAGCGTGATCAGTATGGCGGCAGATCTTGCGTACCGGATGGTGCGGCTGAATCCTGACCTTGGAGCCATGGCGGCTCTTGAAACGCCGGGTATCGTACTGATCGACGAAGTCGATATGCATTTGCATCCTTCCTGGCAGCAGGCGGTAGTGTATGATGTGCGGAAGGCGTTTCCCAACGTACAGTTTATTGTGACGACTCACAGTCCGCAGGTTCTGAGCACGGTCCCTGCTGAGGCTATCCGTATCCTGCGCTGGGACAATAATCTGATCAATATCGATAAACCTGCCTTTTCTTTAGGCGCTGAAAGCTTTCAGCTGCTCAAGGATATTCAGAATGTTGACACGCGCCCGCAGGCATTGCCGATCGTGAAGGACCTGTACAGGTATCTGATGCTTGTGAGCGAGGATAAATGGGATACGGACGAGGCCAGGGAGCTGCGCAAACGTCTGGACGAATGGTCTAAAGGGTGTGAACCGGCTTTGGTCCGTGCTGATACGGAAATCAGGATGAAGTCTTTCAGGAGGAAGAAAAAATGAAACGGGTGTACAAATCTCCGGCTACACCCGAACGCCTGCGCAGTTATGTGAAGGCGTTTCCGGACGAAACCTGGGAGCATTTCCGCCGGCGCAACCGCAGGGGCTACCGCGAAGTAAAGCAGCAGCTGCTGCAGGATCAGCACGGTTTATGCGCGTATTGTGAGATCAGTATCAAGCTGGCTGAGTTTGAGGACAATGTTGATGATTTCAGGGTGGAGCATTTCTTCCCCAAAGTAGCTACACAGCTTGAAAAACACAATTATCACCTGGACTGGCATAATCTGCTTGGTGTTTGCCATGGCGGCAGCCAGCCCTATGTGTCGGACCCTGAATGGCGTTATTCCAGCAGGAAGAATGACCGGAGCTGTGATGTACCAAAGGGCGGGAAACCGATTTCCGAGCGGATACTGAACCCACTGAAGATACCGGCGTCAGTCAGGCTGTTTCGTTATCAGGAGCATACCGGTAAGATGATCGTTGACGAAAGTTCCTGTCCGAAAAAACTGCAGGCCAAGGCGCGCAATACGATCCGCGAGCTGAATCTGAACGCGCCGCGGCTGCAGCGGATGAGACTGGCGCTGATCAGGATACTGGAGGACGAGATAAACAGTGCTTTGGCTGGCGGAGCGGTGCTGGAGGAGTTTTTGCCGCTGCTGGCGGAAAGTATCCTGCTGCCGGATGAAGATGGCAATTATCAGCCGTTTTTTTCAGTGGCGCGCTGGTATCTGGGTGAATTTGCCGAGGATATTTTAAGGGAAAATAATTATGCGATGTAACGCACTCCTGCTTAAAAATAACTTTTTAAGCAGGAGTTTTTTTGTGGAGGTAGAAAGTAATAATTATCATATTTTCAGATAATTGCAGAAAGATATAGGGGAGCGGAGAAATATGGAATTAACTAAGAAAGCGTTTAAAGCATATGATGTGCGCGGCGTTGTGCCGACAGAGGTCAATGCGGAGATGGCTTATCGGGTAGGGCGCGTTTTTGCGGCGATGTTTGCAGCTGAAAAAGTTGTAGTCGGGCATGATATACGCTTGAGCGGGCGCGAGCTGGTCGATGCTTTGACGGAAGGGCTGCGGCACGGTGGCAGTGATGTGATCGATATCGGGCAGTGTGGTACGGAGATGATTTATTTCGCGACGGCACATCTGGACGCTGACGGGGGGATCATGGTAACGGCCAGTCACAATCCGGCAGAGTATAACGGGATGAAGCTCGTGCGCCGAGGAGCCAGACCGATCTCGGCCGATACGGGACTGATGGAGATCGCTGATATGGTGGTCGACAGTAAGGATTTTCCTCATGTCAAGGTGCCGGGCAAGACGGAGGGTGCTGTAAGACGTTATGATATCATGCCGGAATATATCGAGCATTTGCTGGGATATATCGACATCAAGGCGCTGAAACCGCTGAAGATAGTGGCTAACCCTGGGAACGGCGGCGCCGGTCCGGTCTTGAACGAACTGGCCAAATATCTGCCTTTTGAATTTATCAAGATCAATGAAATACCTGACGGGACTTTCCCGAACGGGGTGCCTAATCCGCTTTTGGTACCAAATCGCGAGGCTACGGCAAAACTGGTGCGCGAATATCAGGCTGATCTGGGCGTGGCCTGGGACGGCGATTTTGACCGCTGCTTTTTGTTTGATGAAAAAGCCGAATTTATTGAAGGCTATTATATAGTCGGTTTGCTGGCAGAGGTATTTCTGCGCAAGCAGCCGGGCGCCAAGATCATGTATGACCCGCGTCTGACCTGGAACACGCAGGAGGTTGTGGATGCGGCTGGCGGTGTTGCTGTGCGCTGCAAGAGCGGGCATGCCTTTATGAAGGAATGTATGCGTGCCAATGAGGTGCTGTACGGCGGCGAAATGTCGGCACATCATTATTTTAAAGATTTTTCCTACTGTGACAGCGGCATGATACCCTGGCTGTTGGTGGCGGAGCTGTTATGCACCAGCGGTAAAACTTTGTCGGAGCTGGTCGAAGCACGGATGGAAAAATTTCCCTGCAGCGGCGAGATCAACCGCAAGGTTGAAGATTCAGCGGCCGTACTGGCGGCGATCGAGGCTGAATATGCGCCCGGCGGTCAGGTCGATAAGCTGGACGGGCTGAGCATTGATTATTCCGAATGGCGTTTCAATGTGCGTGTTTCCAATACAGAGCCGGTGATGCGTCTGAATGTTGAGACCAGAGGCGATAAAAAGCTGCTGGCTGAAAAAACAGCGGAACTGCTGGAACTGATCGGCGGCGAAGAAGCCTGACAGAGCCCGCGTCTGATCGGTGCTGGCGGCAATCAAGGTAAGTGTTTATCTAAAAATTTATTTCCTGTTCAAGTGGAGAAAGAGTGATACAGATGACTGCAATCAAACAAGTACGCAAGGCTGTTATTCCGGCGGCCGGATTAGGCACGCGTTTTCTGCCTGCTACTAAAGCTACACCGAAGGAGATGCTGCCGATCGTTGATAAGCCGACGATCCAGTATATTATTGAAGAAGCGCTTGCTTCGGGAATAGAAGATATTCTGATCATTACCGGGCGCAGCAAACGTGCTATCGAGGATCATTTTGACCGCAGTATCGAGCTGGAATTGAACCTTGCGGCCGGCGGTAAAGCGCAGGAGCTGGAGATGGTCAAAAAGATCTCTGATATCCGGATCCACTATATCCGCCAGAAAGAGCCGCGCGGATTGGGGCATGCTATTTTATGCGCGAAGCAGTTTATCGGCGATGAGCCTTTTGCGGTGCTTTTGGGCGACGATGTAGTAGACGGTGAAGTACCGGCGCTGAAACAGCTGATGGATGTTTATGATAAAACCGGGGCCAGTGTTTTGGGCGTACAGGAGGTGCCGCAGGAAAAGGTATCGTTTTATGGTATCGTAGCGTCCGAGCCTACGGCCGAACCGCGCACCTTTACGGTCAGCGATATGGTCGAGAAACCGGGCGTTGAGGAAGCGCCTTCGCGGCTGGCTGTTTTGGGGCGTTATATCATCAATCCCGAGGTGTTCCCGATCCTGGAGGCTACCAAGCCGGGACGCGGTAATGAGATACAGCTGACGGACGCATTGAAGGAGCTGGCTAAACTGCAGAAGATGTATGCTTATAATTTTGAAGGACGTCGTTATGATGTCGGCGATAAACAGGGCTTTTTGGAGGCGACGGTGGAAATGGCGCTGAAGCGTCCTGATCTGAAGGATAAGTTTTTAGCATATTTACAGACTATTGTCAGTAAGAACTAAGGAGATTGAATGATGAATGTTCTGGTTACCGGCGGTGCCGGTTATATTGGTTCACATGTAGTTGAAGAATTGCAGAAAAACGGTTTCACACCGATCGTTTACGATAATCTTTCCACAGGCCATGCGGCGGCAGTGCCTGAAGAGGTGCAGCTGGTGGAGGGCGATATCCATGATGTTGCTTTTTTGAAGCATATCATGGCCCAGTTTGAGATCGACGCGGTCATTCATTTTGCTGCCAGCAGTCTGGTCGGCGAATCGATGGAAAATCCTTCCAAGTATTATTTTAATAATGTGGAGGGGTCGCTGCATCTTTTGGAAGCAATGAAAGGCGCCGGCGTAGATTATATCGTTTTTTCGTCGACGGCGGCAGTATACGGAGAGCCTGAGAGCGTTCCCATTAAAGAGGACAGCTGTCTGAACCCGACTAATGTTTACGGCCGCACGAAGCTGATGATCGAAAAAATGCTGGCTGATTATGATATGGCTTATGAGATGCGTTATGTGGCGCTGCGTTATTTTAACGCCGCAGGAGCTTCGCCGAGCCGTGATATCGGCGAAGACCATGATCCTGAATCGCATTTGATCCCGCTGGTTTTAAAAACTGCGCAGGGCGTACGCAGGCAGGTTGCCATCTATGGTACTGATTATGCTACTGCAGACGGTACCTGTGTGCGTGATTATGTTCATGTCTGCGACCTGGCAACGGCACATGTTCTGGCACTCAAGCATCTGCTGGCTGGAGGAGCGAGCCGCGTGTATAATCTGGGCAGTGAAAATGGTTTCAGCGTGCGCGAGATCATCGATGCTGCTAAAAAGATTACGGGGATAGACTTTACTGTGGTGGAAGAAAGCCGCCGCAGCGGCGATCCGGCTGTGCTGATCGCTTCTTCGGAGAAGATCAGGGACGAGCTGGGCTGGGTGCCTAAGTGCAGTACTGTCAATGAAGTTATCAGTACGGCCTGGAAATGGCATAAGGGACACCCGCAGGGCTATGAAGGCTGAAAATGTAAGACCGGTTTGCCTGGGCAGCCGGTCTTTTTGCTTTCAAGCCGTTTTTTTGTTAAAATAAGAGTTCAGGAAGAAGAAAACAGAGGACGAAAAAATGCAGCTTGTTGTAGATAAAATTGCCAGGAGTTTTGGCATTAATGAAATATTTAAGGATATCAGCTTTATGATCGATAAAGGTGAAAAAATTGGGCTGGTAGGCGTAAATGGCAGCGGCAAAACAACGCTGCTGCGCTGTCTTTTGGCTCCGGAAACGGTTGACGGCGGCGTGGTGCGTTTTGAACCCGGCTTGAAGATCGGTTATGTGGAGCAGGGGTTTCAGAATATCGGTACCGGCAGTTTGTGGCAGTTTATGCTGCGCTCCTGCCCGGAGATAGTGACGATGCGTGAAGAACTGGCGGCTTTGGAAGCACGTTCTGCCCAGCTGGAACCGGGTGCGGAGCTGGACGGGGTTTTAGAGGAATACGCCCGTGTGACCAAACGTTACGAACATGTCGACGGATATAATTATGAAGCGTTTATTAAAAGAGTCTTGATTGGCCTGGGTTTTGAAGAAGCGGTCTGGGATAAGACGGCGGAGCACTTTTCCGGCGGACAGAAAACCAGGATGATGCTGGCGGCGGCCCTGGTGCGGCAGCCTGATTTTCTGATTTTGGATGAGCCTACAAATCATCTGGATATTGCTATGACTGAGTGGCTGGAGAAGTATCTGCAGGAATTTAAGGGCGGGCTATTGGTAGTCAGTCATGACCGTGCGTTTCTTGATAATATCGCTACACGGATACTGGAAATGGAAGGCGGGCATCTGACTTCCTTCAAAGGCAATTACAGCAAATATCTGGTGCAGAAAGAGCTCCAGACTGCAACACTGGAAGCTGCTTATGCTTCGCAGCAGGATTATATCGCACGGACGGAAGCCTATATCCGTCGTTTTAAAGCGGGCATCAAAAGTAAGATGGCGCGTGGACGCCAATCTCAGCTGGATCGTCTGGAGCGGATGGACGCGCCTGTGCAGCATGAGGAATTTGCCCTGCGCCTGCCGCCTGCGCCGGAGTCTGCTGAACGGGTGCTGATTTTGGATAACCTTTCTGTTGGCTATGGCGATAATGTACTGCTGCATGATATAGATTTGGTGCTGCGTAAGGGTGAAAAGGTTGGCTTGCTGGGCCCTAACGGCACCGGTAAAACGACATTGCTGAAAACTGTTTTAGGCGAGCTGCCGCCGCTGAAGGGAACAGCGCAGATCGGCAATCGTGTGAAGGTGGGGTATTTTTCGCAGAGCTATGAAAGGCTTGCTCCCAAACAGACGCTGCTGGATAATTTTTTGGTGGAATATGGCTTTACTGAGGAACGTACGCGTTCACTGCTTGGCGGGATGCTGTTTCACGGCGACGACGTTTTTAAAGAGATCGGCACTTTGTCAGGCGGCCAGAAGGCACGTCTGGTATTGCTGAAGCTGGTGCTGGACGGGGCAAACTGCCTGGTGCTGGACGAGCCGACCAACCATCTTGATATTATGGCGCGGGAGACTGTGGAAGCTGCTTTGACTGCTTTTGACGGAACGGTGCTGGTGGTCAGCCATGACCGTTATTTTATCAACGAGATCGCTGACAGGATCTGGGAACTGGAAGATCACCGGGTCTGTGATTATAAAGGCAATTATGATTTTTATTTAGAAGAAAAGGCTAAAAGACGGCTGCTGCAGGCTGCCGTACCGAGCAGCGCCCCTGTGCAGAGGAAGGCTGCGCCTGAGCCGATAAGCAGTACTGTAAAAAGTTCCGGCAGGCATAAGCGTGCCTACAGCCCGCAGGAAGCAGAAAAGCTGCTGGCAAAAGTTGAATTGAGTATTCGTGAACAGGAGGCTTTGCTGGGGGTGTTGGAAGGACGAATGGCCGATCCTGCCAGCCATACAGACCCGGAAGCCAGCGCTGCTTTGGCGGCGGAGCATGCTGCCCTGCAAGCGGAAATCGAGAAGCTGATGCTGCGTTGGGAAGAACTGATGACAGCGGCAGAAGCGTTACAGGAGTAAGCAGAAGATGTTAAATGCAATGACGGACGAAGAATATATGCAGTTGGCGCTGCAGGAAGCCCGGGCGGCTGACGTGATCGGCGAGATACCGATCGGCGCCGTACTTGTGGTTGAAGGTGAAGTTGTAGCGAGGGCGCATAATATGCGCGAAACCTGGAACGATGCGACGGCGCACGCCGAGGTCATCGTGATCAGGGAGGCGTGTAAAAAGCTGGGCCGCTGGCGTTTAGAGGGGGCCGTGCTTTATGTTACGGTCGAGCCCTGTCCGATGTGTTCGGGCGCTATCGTCAACAGTCGTATCGACAAGGTTGTTTACGGCTGTCCTGATGCTAAAGCCGGAGGGGCAGAGTCGATCTTTAATATCATCAGTAATCCCAATCTTAATCATACGGCACAGGTCGTCAGCGGCGTCTGTGAAGCCGAATGTGCACAGGTAATGAAGGATTTTTTTAGACGCAGACGTGCGGAAAACAGGCTGGCAAAGGCTGGAATAGCTGCTGACAGTGCGGAAAATTAAGAAAAACTCTTTGCAAAATACGGATTTATGATATAATATATAAGGCTGGTTTACGCGGAGAGGTGTCCGAGTGGTCGAAGGTGTTTGACTCGAAATCAAATGTACGGCAACGTACCGTGGGTTCGAATCCCACCCTCTCCGCCAGATGATTATGCGGTTCTTCATTTATTTGAAGGACCGTTTATTTTTTTGCAGCGGCAGACATCAGCAAGAATAAAAAATATTTGACAATAGTTAGATATCTAATTATAATTAAGATATGATGAAGCAGACAAAAACGATTTTTTTGATCAGTAAAATAAGAGAGAAGGCCAATAAATTCATTCTGGCAGATCTGGCGCAGCATGGTATTACCAAGCTGGCTCCCTCACATGGAGATATTTTAGCATGTCTGTATCAAAGGGAACGGGTGACGATGAAAGAGATTTCAGACTCTATCCATCGGACGAAACCAACGGTGACGGTGCTCGTAAATAAGCTTACAGAGCTGGGGCTGGTGAAGAAACTTCAGGCAGCGGAGGATTCCCGGGTCATTTATGTGGAGCTGACTGAGCAGGGAAAAGCATTGCAGAAGCTTTTTGAAAAAATTTCAGCTGATTTAGTTCAAAAAGTTTTTCAAAATATGGAACAGGAAGAAATGAAAAAGCTGGAAATATCTTTGCAAAAAATTCTGGATAATCTGGGGTAAAATTTTTTAGAAAAATAGTTAGACCTCGAACTATTTTTGGCAGCTGATAAACAATGGACAACAATATTTTTATGATAGAGAAACATAAGATTTACGCAGGGAAAGGAGGCTGACAGATGAAAGGTCTGCGGCAGTGTTTCGGAAATTCAAAGCAGGCTGCGGCTAGGTGTGCAAGTGGCTGGATCGAGTGATTACCAGGCCCTGAAAGGGGTAAATAAAAGAAAGCGAGTTGAGTTTTATGAAAAAAGAAGTATTGGATTATGTTATTGAAAAGACACATGAATTGATGAATGCTGCTTCCTGCAGCAGTGAAGCTAAGGCAGCGGCGCAGAGCTGGCTGGATGCGGTCGGTACAGAACAGGAAGCCGATGAAACAAAAAAATATATTGCCGAACTGGAAGCGGATATTATGCCGATCGACAATCTGATAGCTTTTGCAGGATCTGAGGCCGGAGCCGGATATTTTGGTGCCGAACTGGCAAAGAATATTACCGCACATGCTGAAGAAATAAAGCTTGCTGGGGCTGAATACTGCGATTGCCCTGCCTGTGCGGCTGTGGCAGAAATACTTGCCAGAAAAAAAGAATTGCTGTGAAGGTTTTTAGCAGGTTGATTGCGACTGCTTGCAACAGAATATTGCTGATAAAAGGAGTTTCATTTATTTGAAGCTCCTTTTATTTTTATAATTAAGTATTGATGCCGGATTTTTAATTTTAGTCAGGCTTCGGAAGCTGTACGGCAGATTAAAATTTTGTTATGATAATATCATCAGCCAAATTAGTGATGGAGGCATGAAGTGAATAATTCTGTGGTAATAGATAAAAAGTTTTACTGGGAACTGTTTAAATCTACGTTCCTGATCAGTGCTTTTACAGTGGGTGGTGGTTTTGTCATTATCCCGCTGCTGAAAGCCAAATATGTCGATCATTATAAATGGATGAGTGATAAGGAAGCGCTTGATCTTGTTTCAGTAGCGCAGTCGGCTCCTGGAGTGGTGGCCGTCAATGCCGCTATCATTATAGGTTATCGTCTGGCAGGGTATACCGGCGCTGCAGTTACTTTGCTGGCTACAGTGATGCCGCCGCTGATCACACTGACGGTGATTTCGTATTTTTATGATGCTTTTGCCCATAATTATTATGTGCAGATTTTGCTGCGTGGTATGCAGTGCGGGGCTACAGCGCTGATACTTGACGTAGGCATAAATCTGCTGCAGAAAGAGCTGAAAAAGAAGCTGCTGCTGCCGTGTTTGATTATTTTCGGCACTTTTATCGCCAATTATTTTTTTCAGGTCAATATCATGTATCTTATTCTGATCGATGCCGTTATCGGTTATTTATGGCTGCAGGATGAAAAATATAGCTAAGGAGGTATGGAAGTGATATATATAAGTTTGTTCTGGAGTTTCTGTATGGTCGGCGCTTTTTGCGTTGGCGGAGGTTATGCTTCCATACCGCTGATCCAGACGCAGGTCATTGATGTCCATCATTGGATATCATTCAGTGAATTTATGGACGTTGTTGCTATTTCGCAGATGACACCGGGGCCAATAGGTATCAATGCCGCTACTTTCGTCGGGACAAAGGTGGCAGGTATTGGCGGCGCGGTAGCGGCGACGGCAGGTTTTGTTACGCCTTCTCTTATTATTATGATCGCATTGGCAAAGCTGCTGGCAAAATATGGAGATATGGGAGCGATCAGGGGTGTTTTGAACGGCCTGCGCCCCGCTGTAGTCGCATTGATAGCTTCTGCCGGTGTGATGTTTTTAACTCTGTCTTTGTGGAACGAAGAAAAATTGCCGGCTGTCTGGAGTGATCCTGATCTGGTCAGCACGATCGTTTTGCTTGTTTCACTGGTCCTGATCAAGAAGAAGATCTGCGGCGTGATCCAAACACTGGTTGGTTCGGGGTTATTGAGTTTGGCGCTGCATTTTTTTATAAAATAATATGGTTGAAAAGTAATTAAAGGATTCCTGACTGTTTGCAGTCAGGAATTTTCTTTTAAAATAATATTTTAATGTTAAGAATTGTTTTTCTTGTTTTTTAATAATTCATTTAATATAATTAAAGAAAAATGACGGATAAGAATACGGGAGAGCTTAATATGATCAGTGCCGGGCAGAAAGTAAACAAGCTGATGCAGGACTTTTTTACTGCTTATTTTAATGAACGCGATTATAAAGCTGCCGCAGGCTTTCTGCGTGAAGACATCAGATGGATAGGTCTGGGGGCAGTCTGCAGTGCCAGAGATCGCAGTGAGGCTGTAAAATTTTTGCAGGCTGAAATTGCAGCTGCACCATATGCGGTTTTCTTTGAATATGAAAATGTTCAAAATACGATGCTGTCTGAAACGGCGGCAGTATTTCTTTGTGATCTGCTGCTCAAAAAAAATAAAGATGGGTATGACAGTGACATAAGCATACGTGTAATGGCAGCCTGCAATTGCTGTGATTCTGTATGGAAAATTGCGGCGCTGCATGTTTCACAGGCAAATATGGGACCGGAGACAGGTGATTTTTTCCCGGCAGCGTTCAGTATGGAAAAGGTTGCCGAGGTCGAAAGCAGCATTAACAGGCAAATGCTGGGTCTGCTTAACCGCAGTATACCAGGTGGTATTTTAGGCGGTTATGTTGCGCCAGGTTTTCCTTTGTATTATGTTAATGAAAGAATGCTTGCTTATCTTGGCTATACTTATGAGGAATTTGTAGCAGATACCAAAGGTCTGGTTATGAACGGCATCCATCCTGATGATTTGGAACGGGTGGAGCAGATTGCCAGCCGGGCGATGGATCAGGATAGTGAGTATGAAGTTAAGTACCGGATGAAAAAGAAAGACGGCAGTTATATCTGGGTCAGTGATGTTGGGAAAAAGGTTCTGGCTGTGAACGGAAATGCTGCCTGCATCAGTGTGATCAGGGATATTTCTGGTGAGATAGAAGCAAAACAAAAGCTTTACGAGGAAAGCGTTGAGAACAGGCAGCAGAAGAATATTCTGCAGAATATTATCGATACTATGCCCAGCGGCCTGCTGCAATGCAGCTTTGACAGGATTCCCAAAGCTTTGATGGTCAACAGGACCGGGGCTAATATTTTAGGGTTCGAGAATGAGCATGAGTTTTTTCTGCGGAGGGATGTGTGTGATAATATTCTTCGCTGTATCCATCCGGAAGATAGAACAAAGGTTTTAGAGGAACTTTTCAGTATTGCAGAGGAAGGGATCGTCAAGAATTCAAGCCACCGTATCAAAACTGCAGCAGGCGAGGAAAGATGGGTACGGTCTGCTGCCTGCGTTATTCAAAATCAGCAGGGGGAAAAAATCTATCAGATAATTTTCCATGATGTTACCGAAATCCTGCAGCTGCGCCGCAAAAACCAGCAGTGGGATCTGATGGAACGCAGCGCGTTATATACGGCTATCACATCAGCTTATCCGATGATCATTTTCGGAAATCTTACACGGAATACCTGCAGTGTTTTAGATCAGGAGGGACAGAGCCTGCATTCTCTGGATTGCGGCAGCTATGATGCTATGGTCAATGGAGTGTTGGGTTCGGTAGCACCTGAGTATAGAGATGAGTTTACCAGTAAATTTGCCCGTCAGAACCAACTGGCAGAGTATGAACGAGGTGCTCACGAAACTTATATGGAGCATCGCCAGCTTTTGGATGATGGACAGTATCATTGGGTCTCAGCACATAAAATCAAGGTGGAAAATCCCGTTAATGATGATATTCTTACAGTTTCGCTGATTCGCTGCATTGACGAGCAAAAGGACAATGAGGCGGAAAAAAATCAGATTTTGCGTACTGCTTTAGGTGCGGCAGAGGCTGCAAACAATGCTAAAACGGAATTTTTATCGCGGATGAGCCATGAGATACGTACGCCGATGAATGCCATTATCGGTATGACAGCTATAGCGTTGTCTGCATTGGATAATAAAGAGCGTATCAGCGATTGTCTGGCGAAGATCGGTATTTCGGCAAGGTTTTTACTGAGCCTGATCAACGATATTTTAGATATGTCGCGTATCGAAAGCGGACGAATGAGTTTGGCACATGAAAAATTTGATTTTGAAGAAATGATCAACGGTCTGAACTCTCTTTTTTATCCGCAGGCGGAAGAGAAGGGCTTGAAATTTAATACTGTTATCGAAGGGATGACAGAAGAGCTTTATATCGGTGATTCATTACGTTTGCGTCAGATTTTATTAAATATTTTATCTAATGCCTTAAAATTTACTCCGGAAGGCGGCAGAATCCAGTTTACGATCAGGCAGATGAGCCGGGGTGATAAGGATGCCTGGCTGAGATTCACCGTAAGCGATACAGGTATTGGCATGAGCAAGGTTTTTCAAAAGCATCTTTTTGAATCTTTTGAACAGGAAAATCCCAATATTTCTATCAAATACGGCGGTACTGGTCTGGGATTGGCTATTTGCAAGAATCTGGTAACTCTGATGGGCGGTTCGATAAATGTGCACAGTATCGAAGGTGTTGGCAGTGAGTTCTGCGTCGATGTAAAGTTAGGCCTAACGGAAGAAAGCTATCGACGTAAAAATCTTGATCTTCTAAAGTTCAGGGATTTGAAAACGCTGATAGTTGATGATGACATTGTGACTTGTGAACATGCCAGCCTGATTATGAGTGATTTGGGGGTACAGGCAGAATATGTGACTTCGGGAGCTTTGGCAGTACTGGAAATCGAAAAAGGCATCAGGGAAATGAACCCTTATGATATTGTGCTGGTAGATCTGAAAATGCCGGATATGGACGGAATTCAGACAACGAAAGCTATAAGACGGCTGGTTGGAGCTGAGACATTAGTAGTCGTTATGACAGCCTATGAATGGAAGGAGCTTGAAGCAGATGCAAGGCATGCAGGTGTGGACTTTTTTATCACCAAGCCGCTGTTCCGTTCCGAGCTGGTAGATTTGTTTGAAAAGATCAATGATTTCAGTGAAGCAGTATATGAGCCGGAAGCAGCAAAAGGAGAAGTACAGTTTGCTGGAGAACGGATTTTACTGGTAGAAGATAATGAGCTGAATCTGGAAGTTGCGGCAAGTCTGCTGGAAATGAAGGGACTGACGATAGAAAGTGCCTGCAACGGTCTGCAGGCACTAGAAAAATTCTGTTCAACTCCTGTTGGGTACTATGATGCTGTTTTGATGGATATCAGGATGCCTGTTATGGATGGGCTGGAAGCAGCACGTAATATCAGGTTGTTTGATAAAAGTGATGCGCAGACGATCCCTATTATTGCTATGACGGCTAATGCGTTTGATGAGGATGTGGAAAAATCACACGCAGCGGGTATGAACGCACATTTGGCAAAGCCGATTGACCCGGAAAAGCTGTTCGCAGTTTTGCAGGAATTTATTTAAGGTGATTGATAGTAAGCTGAATAAAAAGGTATGGGCATGCCCATACCTTTTTATTCTTGACCTGTTTTTGTAACATCTGTAGCGAAATAGTAAATGGTTAAACGTAAAGAATAAATAGTATTTGCGTTTATTAGCATTTTTGTTTAGAATTATTAGAAATGTGTATTAGGGGAAAGAGGTTGCTGCTGATGAAAATTATTGATTTATTAAAAAACGAAAAGGTGTGCATTTCCTGCGAGCTGTTTCCACCTAAAGCAGGTACAGAGCTGCAGAATGCTTTGAATATAGTCAGTGATATTGCCGAGGTGGGTCCGCATTTTATGAGTGTTACGTATGGGGCCGGCGGTACATCTGTGGGTCAGACGGTGGCTATTGCCCGGGCAATAGAAGCCAGCGGACGCCCAGCGCTGGCGCATCTGACCTGTATCGATGCTGATGAAGCCAAGATCGACGGTGTTTTGGCACAGATGCGGGCTGCTGGCGTCCAGAATGTTTTGGCTCTGCGCGGAGATGCGGTGAATGGCAATGACGGGGATTTTGCCCATGCCAGTGATTTGATGGGGAAAATCAAAAAAGCCGGTGATTTTTGTGTCGGCGGGGCCTGTTATCCGGAAGGACATCCGGAAGCCGGCTCTCTGGATCGTGATATTGTCAATACCAGACGGAAAATCGACAGTGGCTGCGACTTTTTAGTGACGCAGATGGTGTTTGACAATAATATTATTTACAATTATATGTACAGACTGCTGCGGCATGGTATCGATGTGCCGGTCGTGGCGGGTATTATGCCGGTGACAAATGCCAAACAGATCAACCGGATCTGTGAATTGAGCGGGACCAAACTGCCTGCGAATTACCGCGCTATCGTCGAGAAATTTGCAGATGATCCCGAAGCGTTAAAACAGGCGGGTATTGCTTATGCTACGGGGCAGATTGTTGATTTAATCGCTAACGGACTGAAAAATATTCATGTTTATACGATGAACCGGCCGGAAATCATCGGCGGGATCATGAAAAATCTGTCGGAGATCGTAAAATGAAGTATGACAGAGCTGAAGCCGTGAGGTATATGGGCGCGAAAAAAGATGATAATGAGGCGGCTGTTTTGGCTGATCTGGCTTATTTGCAGCTGCGGAACGAAGTGCGGCCCAGAAGCTGCTGGCAGATTTTTGCGTGCCGTGTAGATGATGCAGGCGTGACCTTAGTAGATAATGGCATGCGTTTTGAAAGCAAAAATTTGGCAGGACATTTGCAGGGCTGTCAAAAAGCGGCGGTTTTGGCTGCTACTTTAGGCAGTAATGCCGATACTGTTTTGAGGCGTCTGGCATTGACTAACGTAGCACAGGCAGCAGCTGCTCAGGCTGTATGCGCGGCTCTGATCGAAAGTTATTGTGATGAAACCGAAGCCGAGATAGCGGCTGCAGCAGGGCTGCACTTGAAACCGCGTTTTTCACCGGGGTATGGCGACTGGCGGCTGGAGGATCAGCGTCAGCTGCTTATGCTGCTGGATTGTGCAAAACGAATCGGGCTGACTTTGACCGATGGTTATATGCTGACTCCTATAAAATCAGTGACGGCTGTGATAGGATTGACTGAAGATACCGTCTGCAATAACAGTAAATGTGCGGCGTGCGTTAATCGAGCGTGCGAATTTAGAAAGGAATGAAAGCATGGGTTTCAGGGATTTATTAGGTAAAGAATTATTATTTTTTGATGGCGCTACCGGGACGATGCTGCAGGCATTGGGGCTGCAGCCGGGAGAGCTGCCGGAGCTGTGGAATTTTACTCATGCGGCTGAAGTGCAGTCTGTACATGAAGCGTATTTGAATAACGGTTCGAATATCATAAAAAGCAATACCTTCGGGGCGAACCGTCTTAAATTTAAAGGGATGGATATCACCGTTGATGAAGTTGTGGGGGCTGCTTTAAAAATAGGCAAAGCTGCCTGTGCCGGACGTACAAAAGCGTTTGTGGCACTGAATCTCGGCCCTACCGGAAAATTACTGGCGCCTTATGGTGATCTTCCGTTTGAGGAAGCTGTGGATATTTATGGTGAAATGGTACGCAGCGGTGCCAGACACGGAGCTGATCTGATCCTGATCGAGACGATGAGCGATACTTATGAAATCAAAGCCGCGCTTTTGGCGGCAAAAGAAAACTGTGATCTGCCGGTGATCGTTACGTTGACGTTTGATGAAGATGGTAAGCTGTTGACCGGTGCTGACGTTTTGAGCGCGGTAGCAATGGTGGAGGGGCTGGGGGCAGATGCTGTAGGGTTTAACTGCGGCTTGGGACCGAAACAAATGCGCAGGCTGCTGCCGCAGCTAATAGAAGCATGCTCGCTGCCGATCGTTTTGAATCCTAATGCCGGGCTGCCCGTACAGCGTGACGGTAAAACTGTCTTTGACGTTGCCGCAGATGAATTTGCAGAGCTGATGCAGGAAATGATACCACTGGGTATTTCTGTCGCCGGAGGCTGCTGCGGTACTACTCCGGAACATATTAAAGCTCTGATCGAAAAGTGCTATGGTATGAAGCCGGGAGGACGCCGCAGCTGTGATCTGACTGTGGTTTCTTCTTATGGCAAAGCTGTCGTTATCGGCGGGGAGCCTGTGATCATAGGCGAGCGCATCAATCCTACAGGTAAGCCGCGTTTAAAACAGGCTATTTTAGACGTAGATCTGGATTATATTTGCCGGCTGGGGTTGGAGCAGCTTGAAAATGACGCCCATATCCTGGATGTCAATGTAGGTGTGCCGGGTATCAACGAAGCTGCCGCTGCAGAGAAAACAGTTCTGGCTTTGCAGGCCGTCACTTCGGCACCGCTGCAGATCGATACTTCAGATTATGAGACTATGGAGCGGGCTCTGCGTTTATATAATGGCAAACCGCTGTTAAATTCTGTCAGCGGTAAAGATGAATCGCTGGCAAAGGTACTGCCGCTGGTAAAAAAATACGGGGCTGTTGTGGTTGGCCTGGCGTTAGATGATGACGGCATTCCTGCAACAGCTGCAGGCAGGTTGGCCGTTGCGGAGAAAATAATCGCACGCGCCGCTGAATGCGGTATCGAAAAACGTAACATTATTATTGATCCGCTGGCGCTGACGATAAGTACGGGACCTGACAACGCTGCTGTTGACTTGGAAGTGATCCGTAAATTGACAGAGCAGAAAATCAAAACGATTATGGGCGTTTCTAATATTTCTTTCGGACTGCCGTCACGTGATGCTGTCAACAGTACATTTTTCACTCTGGCAATGGAGGCGGGGCTTTCCTGCGCTATTATCAATCCGCAGAGTAAAGCGATGCTGGATGCTTACTATGCGTATAGAGCTTTAAAAGGATTGGACGGAGGCTGCAAGGCATATGTGAAGCGTTTTGCTGATTCCGTAAATAAAGTTCCGACAGCTGCTGTCAGTGAATATACACTGCACGATGCGATCGTTAAAGGCTTACAGGAACAGAGCCGTCTGGCTGTGACCCGGTTGCTGGAAACAGAAAAACCACTGGATATTATCAATACTCAGATGATACCGGCTTTAGATTTTGTTGGAAATGGTTTTGAGAAAAAAAATCTGTTTCTGCCGCAGCTTTTGATGAGCGCCGATGCCGCGAAGGCAGCTTTTGAGGTGATACGCGACAGGATGGCTGACGGTGGCGCTGTGGAAAAAGGTACTGCTGTTGTTATTGCTACGGTTAAGGGTGACATCCATGATATTGGTAAAAATATAGTTAAGGTACTGCTGGAAAATTATGGTTATAACGTTATCGACCTTGGTAAGGATGTAGCTGTAGAAGCAATAGTGAAAGCTGTATTGGAGCACAAGGCTCATGTTGTAGGACTGTCAGCTTTGATGACGACTACAGTAGGTGCAATGGCAGCTACGATCAAGGCTTTGCGTGATGTCTGCAACTGCCGTATAGTTGTGGGCGGTGCTGTTTTGACACAGGACTATGCTGACAGTATCGGCGCCGATCACTACGCGCCTAACGCTGTCAGTGCTGTTGGTTATGTCAACGAAGTTGTAGAAAAATGATTTGCTGACAGGCCTTTGCAGCGGGGGACAGCTGCAAGAACGGCTGTTAAGGGCAGATATACAAAAAAATATGCAAAGTATATTGTATACAAAAACGCGCGGCGAGAAAATCTCTGATGTCACTGTACACGAGAGGCGGACTTGCCGTGTTTTTGTTTTCGGGAAAGTTCTTTTTGCGAGGACAAAACAGTGAAAAAGCAACGCTTTGCAGCAACATTATTCTTACAAAAATGTTAAAATACGAAAAACGCTGTTTGAAAACTGTAAAGAAATTGTGAAGAAATAGTAATATTGTCACATCCGTGCTTTGATGTTATAATCATTTACAGTTAAGGGGAAAAAGCTGTGCAAACAGTAAAGAAGGGACAGATTACATTGAAAATGAAAAAAATATTATCAGCGCTGTTGGCTTCAGCAGTAGCAATGAGCTTAGTAGCAGGCTGCGGCGGCGAGAAAAAGGAAGATGCTAAAGCATCCGACGTGATCAAAGTCGGCGTTTTCCTGCCATTGACCGGTGATAATGCTGCCGGAGGCGAACTGGAACTCCGCGGTATCAAGCTTGCCAACAAACTGCATCCTGAAGTTTTAGGCAAAAAGATCGAGCTTGTTGTAGCTGATAACAAATCTGATAAAGCTGAAGCTGCTTCTGTTGCAGCCCGCCTTATCGAAAAAGATAAAGTAAGCGTTATCGTAGGTTCTTATGGTTCTTCGCTGTCTATGGCGGCAGGTAATATCGTAAAAGACAGTAAAGTTCCGGCTGTTGGTACCAGCTGTACTAATCCGCAGGTAACTGCTAATAATGACTATTATTTCCGTGCCTGCTTTATTGATCCGTTCCAGGGTACCGTTATGGCTAACTATGCATTCAAACAAGGTGCTAAAAAAGTTGCCATCGTGCAGGAAGTTTCCAATGACTATGCAGTTGGTCTGGCAAAATTCTTCAAAGAAGCTTTCATAAAATTGACCGGTGATGAAAACAGCATTGTTGAGATCGCAAACTATCAAACAGGCGATAAAGATTTCAGTGCTATTCTTACCAATATCAAAGCTAAAAATCCTGATGCGATTTTCGCACCCGGTAACTTTACCGAATCTGCACTGCTTGTAAAACAAGCCCGTCAGCTTGGCATCGAAGCTCCCTTTATGGGCGGCGATACCTGGGAAACTCAGGAATTCATCGATGTTGGCGGCAAAGATGTTGAAGGCGTAGCTCTTTCTACTGCGTTTGACCGTGAAAAAGCAACTACTCCGGAAGCTAAAAAATTCCTGGATGAATACGTAAAAGAGTATAAAGGCGAGCCTTCCGCATTGACTGCAATGGCTTATGATGCTTATCTGATCGCTATCGACGGCATCAAACGCGCAGGTTCTACTGATACCGTTAAGATTCGTGACGCTATCGCAGCAACTAAAGATCTGGAATGTGTAACCGGTATGACTACTCTTGATAAAAACGGCGATCCTATTAAAGGCGCTGTGATCAAAACTGTTAAAGACGGCAAATTTACATTCCTGGATTTTGTAGAAGCTAAATAATTCATTGGTTCTTTCATAACCCTTTTGCTTTATGTTAGTGCTCCCTTCTCCTTAAGGGAAGGGAGCAATTCTTTTGTGTCATGAGGTGTTTTTCATGGAATTTTTCCAAGCGATTGCGAATATGTCCGGTGACAGTCTTGCGCAGCATTTGGCTAACGGCATATCTCTCGGCAGTCTTTATGCCCTGATCGCCATCGGTTATACGATGGTCTATGGCATTTTATTGATGATAAACTTTGCACACGGCGATATCGTTATGATGGCATGTTATTTTGCCTTTTTCGGTATTACCGTTTTTCACATTCCCTGGTATATTACTTTTGTCGGAGTCATTATTGCTACGGCAATTTTAGGTGTAGTGATTGAACGGACGGCTTATCGTCCGTTGCGTGACGCACCGAAAAATTCTGTTCTTATTTCTGCTATCGGCGCTTCATTTTTATTGGAAAACCTGGCTAATTACTTATTCAGCGGCCGTCCGATGCGTTTTCCTAATATTGAACTTTTATCGCAGAATATTTCTATCGGTGGGATTCAGATCCAGGCGATCTGTCTGGTCATTCCCGTTATTACAATAATCAGCCTTGTTGTGCTGCTGCACATTGTAAATCATACTAAAACAGGTATGGCTATGCGTGCAGTTTCCAAAGACTATGAGATCGCGCGCGTTATGGGCGTCGATATTGATAAAATAATTTCGATCACATTTATTATCGGGTCCTCTTTGGCCGCTATTGGCGCTATTATGTGGGGTATCCGCTATCCTGGCATTACCCCGATGATGGGGGTTATGCCGGGTTTGAAATGCTTTATTGCGGCGGTTATCGGCGGCATCGGCAATATCAAGGGTGCAGTGCTGGGCGGCTTTATACTCGGCCTGGGAGAGATCCTGATAGTTGCTTTTTTCCCGCAGCTTTCCGGTTACCGAGATGCCTTTGCTTTTATCGTGCTTATTGTGATTCTGTTTTATAAACCTACCGGCCTTTTGGGCGAAAAAACGACTGAGAAGGTGTGACGAAGATGAAAAAGAAAGATGTTTTCCTTACTTTGATCGCTATTGCCGCACTCTTTGGCGTTGCCTGCTTCGTCCAGACCGAGATGGATTCTTATATCCGCAGGATCGTCAATCTGTGTCTGGTTTATGCAATTATCGGCTTATCCATGAATCTGACGAATGGGTTTGTTGGTCAGTTTTCGCTGGGGCAGGCTGGTTTTATGGCTATAGGCGCTTATGTTGTAGGCATTTTTACCGTGCCTGTAGAGCTGCGGCCTAATGTTTTTTATGCGGCACCGATGAACCCGCTGATCGCTGATATTCAAATGCCCTTGTGGCTGGCCCTGATTGCCGGTGGACTTTTAGCCGCTTTAGTGGCTTTTCTGATCGGTACGCCGGTATTGCGTCTGCGCGGGGATTATCTTGCTGTGGCGACGCTGGGCTTTTCCGAAATTATCCGTATCTGGATAACTAATGCGCAGAGCATCACTAACGGGGCTTTGGGTATCAAAGATATACCGCCTCTTAATGATGTGCGTTATATTTTTCTGGCGACGGCAGTGACTTTTATTTTTATAGCACTTCTGATTAATTCTTCTTATGGCCGTGCGTTTAAAGCGATCCGCGAAGATGAGATCGCGGCTGAAGCGATGGGAGTAAGCCTGTTCTGGCACAAAAATCTGGCATTTATGATCAGTGCTTTTTTTGCCGGCGTGGGCGGCGGCTTGTATGGTGCGCTGCTGGGAACTGTTGATCCGAAGAATTTCCTTTTTACATTGACCTATAATTTTTTGCTGATTATCGTTTTAGGCGGTATGGGAAGTATTACCGGCAGTATGCTGGGTGCTGTCATCGTTACGGCCGGGCTGGAGTTCCTGCGTGTATTTGACGAACCCCTGATGCTTTTTGGTATGGATATTCCGCTTTTCCGTCCTGGTTTCAGGATGGTGATTTTCTCGGCGCTGCTGATGGCCTGCGTGCTTTTCTGGCGGCACGGGATCATGGGGACCAGCGAGCTGACCTGGAAAAATATCCGTGCCTTCTGTAAAAATCCATTCAGCTTCTTTGGGCGGAAGGGAGCAGAAAGATGATTTTAAAAACTGATAATATTACAATGCAGTTTGGCGGTGTGACAGCTGTAAATCTGCTTAATATTGAGATCAATGAACACGAGATTGTTGCACTGATCGGTCCTAACGGTGCAGGTAAAACGACGGCTTTCAATATGATTACCGGGGTCTATACTCCAACCAGCGGCGACGTGATCTATACAGACGCGCAGGGTGAAGAACAGAAAATAACCGGTAAAAGACCCAGTGAAATCGCCAAAATGGGCGTAGCACGTACTTTTCAAAATATCCGTCTGTTCAAAAATCTTTCAGTATATGAAAATGTTATGATTGCCAAGCATCTGCACCTGAAATCCGATTTTATGTCGGCGGCTCTGCACCTGCCCTGGTATAATAAAGAGCAGCGTGAGATGGAAGCTTCGGTCGAAGCCCTGCTGAGGAAAGTTGATCTATGGGAGCTGCGCGATGAAAAGGCGTCCAGTCTGCCGTATGGGCAGCAGCGTCGTTTGGAGATCGTGCGTGCGTTGGCAACTGGTCCGCGTCTGTTGCTTTTAGACGAGCCGGCAGCGGGTATGAATCCTAAAGAAACTGATGAACTGACGGAGTTTATCCGCCAGATTCGTGACGAGTATGATCTGACGGTGTTTATGATCGAGCATCATATGGATCTGGTTATGGAAATATCTGACCGTATCTATGTTTTGGATTTTGGTATGACTATTGCTGAAGGCACACCGGAGCTGATCCAAAATAACAAGCGCGTTATTGACGCTTATCTGGGGGTGGATGAAGATGCTTAAAGTGCAGGATTTATTTGTAGCTTATGGAGGCATCGAAGCGCTCAAAGGTATTTCCCTGGAAGTGCCGGAAGGTAAGATCGTTACGCTGATAGGCGCTAACGGGGCCGGTAAAAGCACCTTGTTGCGGACCATTGTTGGGCTGGTAAAGCCTAAAAGTGGTACTATCAGCTATAATGAACAGAATATTACCGGGCTTAATTCACAGAAAATCGTTAAAACAGGTATTACTTTAGTTCCGGAAGGACGAAGGGTTTTCCCGAATCTGACGGTCCTGGAAAATTTACAAATCGGCGCGTATATGCGCAATGATAAAGAAGAAATAGCCAAAGACATCAAATGGGTATATGAATTGTTCCCGCGTCTGGAGGAACGCAGCTGGCAGATGGCCGGCACTTTATCCGGCGGTGAGCAGCAGATGCTGGCTGTAGGCAGGGCACTGCTGTCGCGTCCTCAGCTGATGATGATGGACGAGCCGTCTTTAGGACTGGCGCCGCTCATCATTAAAGATATTTTTAATATCATTCAGGAGATCAACAGCAGAGGTATGACGATCCTTTTGATCGAACAGAATGCTAATATGGCGCTGAAGGTGGCTCATCAGGCTTATGTACTGGAGACTGGCAAAATAACTATGAGCGGGACCGGTCAGGAGCTTTTGGAAAACCCTGATATCAAAGCCGCTTACCTTGGCAAAAAAAGAAATCAGAAATAAATGCAGCAGCCGGCAGTATTTGCCGGCTGTTTTTGTATTTTCCAGCATTTCCTTGCGAAAATAGTCAGAACAGGCTATCATATAAAAAGAGAATGGTGGTAAATAAATGATAGAAAATTTTTTGAACAGTTGCAGGCGTCATCGCGAAATGCTGCGTTTTTCTGTTTTGGCGATATTTATTATCTGGGTTGTCTGGCAGCTGCATAGTTCGCCTTATATCCTGCATCCTTCCTCAGTCGAAGATGTGCGCCGTTGGGTAGCGTCGTACGGCAGTCTGGGGCCGTTAGTTTATATAGCTTTATATACTGTGCGGCCGGTACTGTTTTTTCCAAGTATTTTTTTAAATCTCAGCGCCAGTATTTTATTTGGGCCAATGCTGGGTATCGTATATTTGCTGTGCGGTGGTCTGAGCAGTGCTGTTTTATGTTATGCGCTGGGAAGTCTGGGCGGCGGCAGGAGGCTGCTAGATCGTTATGGCGGCTCGTGGGGTGAAAGGCTGACTAATTACTTAAGCGGCAGCGGCGGATTTGTTAAGATGCTGTGGCTGCGCACAGTACCTATTTTTCCGTATGATCCGGTAAGCATTATTGCCGGCTGCTGTAAGATGAACCTGCAGCTGTATGTTGCTGCAACTGTACTGGGAATGCTTCCGGGAGCGATTGCATATAATTTACTGGCTGATTCTATTTTAGGCGGCCGAGGATTGTATGTGTCTGTAGCTGTAGTTATTATAGCTTTTGGCCTGCCTCTGGCGTGGTGGGCTTTGGGCGGTGAACATAAAAAATTAAAGGAGTAGATACTGATGAAGGTTTACGTTTGGCGTCATAACAAAACTTATCACAGCCACAGTATGATCAATGAGCCCTGTGTGCAAAACCATTTTTATCTGGATGCACTGGCAATCGTAGCTGCAGAAAGTCTGGAAGAAGCCTTGTCAAAGCTGGCGGAACAGAATGCCGGTTGGCGGATCGAAGACCTGCGTGCGCTTACTCCCAGGGTATATGATTTAGATGTTCCCCAGGTTATTTTTACAGATGTCCGCGGTTCAATAGCGGAATAGGAAGGCGATAACATGGATAAAACAGTGGAAGTGGAAATGAAACTGACGATTGCCCGTAGGGATCTGAAAAAACTGCTGGCATCTGAGCTTATTACTGCTACAATGATTAAGGGAAGTTTGGCAAAACAGGAGCTGCTGACAACGTATTACGATACTGCGTCATACAAATTGACCGAATCTGGAATGGCATATCGCATCAGGCGTAACGGCAAAAAATATGAGGCTACAGTAAAAACAGAGCAAGCGTCTGGGGGAGGACTTTCGGCTCGACGTGAGTTTAACATGCCTTTGAAAAAAGATAGTCCGACAGTGAGTGGTTTCACAGAATTAGGATTGGAGACTGATCTGGAAGAATTGCTGGCAGGAGAAGAATTGCAGAAGCTTTTTACCGTAGAAGTGAAAAGGGAGATCAGGCTGCTGCAGGTAACTCCTGAGACTGTTTTGGAAATGGCGATTGACCAGGGCAAGATCAATGCCGGAAAACAAAAAGAAAAAATCGATGAAGTTGAGCTGGAAATCAAAGCTGGAACGAAAGCGGATTTATTAGATTTCACGGCTCAAATAGCTGCTAAAATACCGATTTTTATTGAACCGCGCAGCAAATTTGCCCGTGGCCTGCATTTGCTTGGTAATGGCGAAGAACATGAAATACCAAAGGGACGGTTGAAAATCGACCGTGGCGGTATGGTGCAGGATGAGCTCAGTAAATTGCTGGAGTATTATGGCGATCGGATCTTGAAACTGCAAAACAGACTGATAACGGATAAAAATGTGCTGGTGCAGGCCGATAAGCTGTTGCTGCCGCAGTTCAAGCATTTGCAGGCTTTACTGGCGCTTATCAAGCCGTTATTGGCTGAAGGGGAGTATGATAAAATACGTAAATTACTGGCGGAACCTGCTGGTACGCTGGATGTACTGTTTCGTTATAAACGGCTGCTGATGCAGTGGCAGCTGCTGCATGGAACGGCGGGCAGCACTATTTTGCAGCGCCCGCAGCTGGCAGAAAAGTTGACGGAAGAAATAGAAAATATTCTTGCGGAAGTAGCAAAACAGCTGGAACAGGGAGTGTACAGTCACTGTATTTTTAAACTGCTGGCGTGGACTGAACAATCATTATGGCAGAACAGTTATTATGTGGAAGTTGAACAGCTGGCAGGCTGTCGTGTAGAAGACTGGTATAATATGCTGAAAGAACTTGATATTAAAGGGGAAAAAATAGACGAAGCGCAGGCTAAAAGTATTTTACGCGTCTGTGAAGCTATTTATTATGCCCGCCGCAGTCTTAAAATTGACAGGCTCAGTAAAACTGCCTGGAAAGATATCAAAGAACTGTACCAGCGGATCCAGGTACTGGTTTATGATGTTTACAGCAGCAAATGCCTGCTGAACTGTATTAAGGGGAATAACAGCCGTGCGCTTTATCGCGACAGCGGACTTTTGATAGGCTGGCGTCTGCAATCTATGCAGTCTGCCAATACTAAAGCCTTAAAAGCATATGGTAGGGTAGTAGAAGCTTTAAAGAAATAATGGCAATAAAAAACACCGCGAATAATTCGCGGTGTTTTTTATTTATTGAGCTGTTCTTCAAGCATGCCCTGATGGATACTTCCGGGCTCCTGAAGTAATTTAACTTTCAGGCGGGTAATGCGGATATTATCCAGTTCTTCGACCAGGAATTCCGCTTTGGGCAGTTTTACAGACTGTCCCAGCTGCGGAGGGTAATCAAGCTGGGAATAAACCCAGCCGCCGATTGTGTCGCAGGAGTTAGAACTTAATTCAAGGCCGAAAAGGTCATTGACATCTTCAAGCAGCATTTTACCATCAATAGAGTAGGTTTTATCGCTTTCTTCTTCAACTTCAGGACGTTCCTCGTCAAATTCATCCTGAATTTCACCGACGATTTCTTCTAAAATATCTTCGATGGTTACCATACCGGCAGTACCGCCGTACTCGTCGATTAAGATTGCCAGTTGTTTGCGCTGTTTCTGCAGCAGACGCAGAAGTTTACTGATCGGCATTGATTCTGGTACTACCAGAACTTCACGGGCTAAAGTGCGTAAGTCAGGCTTTTGACCTGCGTTTAAAGCACGCAGCAGGTCTTTGATATGCAGAAAACCGATAATATGATCTTTGTCTTCTTCACAGATCGGATAGCGGGTCATGCGTTCACTGAGAGCGACTTCGATGTTTTCTGTAAAGGAATCCTTAAGATACAGGCAGATCATATCCGTACGCGGGACCATGATCTCACTGGCATGACGTTCAGAAAAATCAAAGACATTATCAAGATAGGTCAGTTCGGTTTTATCGATATAACCATATTTATAGCTTTCTTCCATTAAAATACGAATCTCTTCTTCGTTGTGTGCTTCTTCTGCTTCGCTGGCAGCATGGATACCCATGCGCCTAAGGGTCCAGTTGGCGACATGGTTTAAAAACCAGACTGCCGGATACATCAGCTTATTGAATACGATCAGGGGCCAGGCTATAAACAGCACTACTTTTTCTGTTTTCTGGATAGATAAAGATTTTGGTACAAGCTCGCCAAGAACGATGTGCAGTGCGGTAATGACAGAGAAGCCTACAACGAAGGCGATCGTATGTTCAAGCTGCGCCGGGATATTGAATAAATGAAAAAGCGGTGTCAGCATTTTAGCTACGGCGGGTTCACCGATCCAGCCAAGACCTAAAGAAGCAAGCGTAATACCAAGCTGGGTTACAGATAAATAGGCATCAAGATGCTCTGTGACCTGTCGGGCATAGACTGCCTGCCGGTTACCTTCTTTTATTAAAGTATCAAGGCGCGAAGGTCGCACTTTAACTATAGAAAATTCTGATGCAACGAAAAAGCCGTTGAGAGCAACTAAAAACAGGATGATAATAACATTTAAAAGTATACTAAAATATTCCAAAGAATCTGTTTCCGTCAGGAAACATGTTCACCTCCATTACTGCTTAAAGCAGTATATTATATAAAAATAATTTTATCATATATCAATGTTATAAACAAAGTTTCATTTTTGTATAAATTAGTTGTTAACAAGCCATTTTCGCAGGTAAGATGCTAATTACTTCCTGCGAAGAATGTATGGTAGTCTAAACGCTGTATATCGCAGTTTTTCAAAAATACTGGCTGGTTTAAAAGGTTTTTTACAACTAGAGAGCTGTTAATTGTAAAAAATAACTATATTTCATCTGATATATTTAACTTGAAAAATTTATAATGTTGCTTGGGCACAGGAAATCTTTGAATTATTAAGTCTATAATATTACGTCAGCAGAATATAATGCTGAATATACAGCGCAGTGGTACTTAAAGTGGAATTATGGTCTGGATAGGCTGAAAATTAAATGTAAAAAACATTTACCATTGATCGTTAAGTATCTTGGTTGGAAGCTGGAGACTGAAAGAACTGACAAACTCAGAAAGGCAGGGCATATGTATCTGCTGCGGGGCAGTATTTTGGTTTTGAAAGGAGGCAGATGGAGTAAATGGAAGAAAAACAGGAGCAAAAAGAATGCCATAAATGGCTGATGCAGATTTGCCCTATCTGTGGAAAAGAATTTGCCTGTAACAAAACTCATCATGTGTATATGGAACGAGTTGGGCGCAAACGTTTGTATTATTGCAGCTACAGCTGTTTTAAGTTGAGACTGTATTTAAAAAAGTAAGTAACGGATCAGATAGAGAATGAGAATTTTGTCGGTATTTGTAATTTTGTTAGTTCTATGGCAGAGGGGGTATGAGTAATCGTAAGGAAAAAAGTATTTTACTGCTCATTATCATGAAAAATGAGTTATTGAAACAGCAGTTTCGTCTAAAAAAGAGATGGAACTGCTTTAATATTTTATTGCAAGTATTTTTAAAATTTATGACTCGAAAATAAATATGAAAATATATCTATAATGGTTAAAATTTGCTGCAGCAACAGTAGGTGTAAATGCTGTTGGCGAGCCATGTTTGATTGCATGTTGCTCTAGCAACAAAAAAATAAACTATTGTTTAATTTAATTAAACTATTAGCGGCAATAATGTTCGCCATTTTAATATATTGTTAAACTAGACGCTGTAATTATAAATTCCTACAATAAAAGTGTAATCACAAAGGTGATCAAGTAACCAAGAAGGAGGATTATGTGTAAACTATTTTGGGAAATGAGGTGAGTTTATGGCTCCTGCAATCAAATGTTTAATCGTATTAGCGATAGTGGCTCTGTTATTTATTACTGAACTTATTCCTTTGGCCATCACTGCTATGAGTGGCGCTATCGCATGCGGCCTTTTGGGTTTTATCCCGGCCAAACAGGTTTTTTCGGGCCTTTCTAATTCAACAGTAGTACTTTTCGCAGGTATGTTCGTTGTTGGTGCTGCCATGTTCCATACTGGTCTGGCACAGAAAATCGGTATTTCTATCGTTAGATTCTCCGGCACCAGCGAAAACAGTTTGATGTTTGGTATCATGATCGTCGGCGCAGGTTTATCTTCCGTTCTGTCTAACACAGGTACGGCAGCCTGTCTGATGCCAGTTGTTCTTGGCATCTGCGCCGCAGCTAAGATCCCGGCTTCCCGTCAGTTGATGCCTTTGGCTTACGCCGCAGGCGTTGGCGGTATCATTACCTTAGTAGGTACACCGCCTAACATTATCGTTTCCGGTGCTCTGACTTCTTTTGGTTATGAGCCATTCTCCTTTTTCGAATTTGCCTGGATAGGTATTCCTATTACTGTCGTAGCGATCGCTTACATGATGTTTATCGGCAAGTATTTGCTTCCGAAAGCTGAGCTGGATGCGGATCAGGAAATCGAGCAGGAAATCGAAGCTACTGTACATGACAGTAAAAAACAGATCATTTCCGGTTTGATTCTGGCAGTAGTAATCGTTGTTATGGCACTTGATATTAAATTTATCTCTTTGGAAATGGCTGCTGTAATCGGTGCGCTGGTTTGTGTACTGACCGGCTGTCTGACTGAAAAACAGGCTTATGCTTCTATCGACTGGGTAACCATCTTCCTGTTCGCAGGTATGATGCCTGTATCTAATGCGATGGATAAGACCGGTGCCGGTAAATTGATCGCCGAGTGGGCAGTAAGCCTTATGGGCGGTGCTCCTACCCCGATCATTATGACTTCAGTACTGTTTATTATCTCCTGTACTTTGACGCAGTTCATGTCTAATACGGCAGCAGCAGCATTGCTGGCGCCGGTAGGCGTAGCGATTTCCCAGCAGCTCGGCGCGTCTCCGAAAGCAGTACTGATGGCGATCGGCGTAGCAGCATCCTGTGCATTCGCAACTCCGGTAGGCACTCCTCCCTGTACGTTGGTGCTGGGACCTGGCGGTTACAAGTTTATGGACTATGTAAAAGTCGGCGTGCCTTTAGTTATCCTCTGCTTCATCGTTTCCATCATCGTTATTCCGATGGTATGGCCTTTCTTTCCCGGTTAATTGGGACTAGCTGCGGAAGAATGTACATAGAGTTCTCCTTTTAAAAGTAGAAATGCTTTTTGGGTGGTATTTCTGCTAGTTGACCTGGGATTTAAGAGGGAAAGAAGGTGTGACTGGTATGGGAGCAGAAGTTATTGCTGGTGGTCTTATTGCAATTATTTTCTCTACTTGCTGGTGGCTCGTTAGAAGTTGATTCTAAAAAACAAAATTCGTGTATGTCAGTCTTTCCGGTCAAGTAAGATGATCCGAGAGAGATAGCACATAAAGTTCTCCTTCGCTGAAGTGGAAGTACTAATTGGTACTTCCGCTTTTTTATTGTTCTAAATGAGTGATGAGCAGGTATTTTTTGTGCTTGTAATGTATTTTATTGCGGTTTATATAATAATAATTAATTTTGAAGTGAAAATAAATTATAAAAAATATTTATGAAATATGATTTTTGCATCAGCAACAAATATTACAGAGCCAGGTGCAGAGCGAAGAATAATATGCTGTTGCAATAGCAACAAATAATTGGATGTTTATTTAAATAAATTAAAAGATTTAAGATAATAAAGTTCGTTATTTTAACTGTTTTCTAACTGGAGTGCATAAAAATAAAATTTCTATACTTAACCTGTGATTGCTTAAAGCAATCAACATAAAAGTGGAGGTGAATTTCATATATTTGCTGTTTTACAAAATTATTTGAAACTGAGGTGAAAGTATGTCGTCGGCAGTAAAATGTTTAATTGTTTTGGCAATAGTGGCTTTATTATTTATTACTGAACTTATTCCTCTGGCTATTACTGCAATGGGAGGAGCTATAGCCTGCGGGCTTTTGGGATTTATTCCGGCTCAACAGGTTTTTTCAGGCCTTTCGGATTCAACGGTAGTGCTTTTTGCAGGTATGTTCGTTGTGGGTGCGGCGTTGTTTCATACCGGCCTGGCACAAAAAATTGGTATAGGTATTGTTAAAATTTCCGGAACTAAAGAAAGCAGTTTAATGTTTGGTATTATGGTTGTCAGTGCAGCATTGTCCTCCTGTTTATCTAACACTGGCACAGCAGCATGTCTGATGCCCGTTGTTTTGGGTATTTGTGCTGCAGCTAAGATTCCTGCTTCCCGCCAGCTGATGCCTTTAGCTTATGCGGCCGGCATCGGCGGTGTTATTACGATGGTTGGCACACCGCCTAATATTATTGTATCCGGTGTTCTTACTTCCTTTGGATATGAATCCTTTTCTTTCTTCGAGTTTGCCTGGATAGGTATTCCTTTGACCTTTGTGGTTATCGCTTACATGATGTTTATCGGCAAGTATTTGCTTCCGAAAGCAGAATTGGACGCTGACCAGGAAATTGAACAGGAAATTGAGGCTACTGTGACTGACAGTAAAAAACAAATTGTTTCTGGTTTGATTTTAGCAGTGTGCATTATTGTTATGGCACTTGACCTTAAAGCTATTTCTTTGGAAATGACCGCTATTGTTGGTGCACTGGTTTGTGTATTAACTGGCTGTTTGACTGAAAAGCAGGCTTATTCAGCTATTGACTGGGTAACTATTTTCCTGTTCGCAGGTATGATGCCTGTTTCGGCTGCTATGGATAAAACAGGTGCCGGTAAATTGATCGCTGAATGGGCAGTAAGCCTGATGGGTGGATCTCCTACCCCGATCATTATGACCTCGGTACTATTTATTATCTCCTGCACTTTGACGCAGTTTATGTCCAATACAGCAGCCTGCGCCTTGCTGGCTCCGGTAGGTGTAGCGATTTCTCAGCAGCTGGGTGCTTCTCCGAAAGCAGTACTGATGGCGATCGGCGTAGCTGCTTCCTGTGCATTCGCAACTCCGGTCGGAACTCCGCCATGTACTTTAGTACTTGGACCTGGCGGTTATAAGTTTATGGACTATGTAAAAGTCGGTGTGCCTCTGGTAGTACTCTGTTTTATCGTTTCCATTATAGTTATCCCAATGGTATGGCCTTTCTTCCCCGGTTAATTGGGACAGCTGCGGAAGAATAGTACATAAATCTCTCCTTTTTAGAACGGAAGCACATGTCGGTGCTTCCGTTTTTTTGTGGGCAATTAATGAGTCTTTCAGGAAAATGATAAAAGAGCCTGTTCTTTTTAGAACAGGCTCTTTTATTTCTTAAATATTTAAAGCTTTATTCAAAACAAATTAGTCAGCAATGGCAGTAGAAGTGGCGCTAAAATAGAAGTAGCAATACCGGTAAGACCAATTGCTACACCGCCGATGGCGAGTTGCAATGCGCTTTTATTGACGCAGGCACTGGTTCCGAGACCGTGACTTGAGGCACCAATAGCCAGACCGATAGCGATATCATTTTTAAAGCCCAGCCAGGATAAAATTTTATGATTGAAGGTAGAACCAAACATACCTGTAAAAATAACACAGGCAGCGGTTAAGGAGGGGATACCGCCAATGACACTGGAAATATCCATGGCAATAGGCGTTGTTACTGATTTGGGAATCAGAGAAAGCAGAACCTGTTCGCTGGCGCCAAACAGCTTTCCGCAGACGAAGATGGAAACAATGCCGATGACTGTAGCGACAACAACTCCGCTGACGATGACGGCAAGATTGTTTTTAAGGGTCTGACGGTTACGGTATAAAGGGAGTGCCAAAGCTACTGTAGCCGGTCCTAAAAGGAAGTTTATGAAGTTTGCTCCGGCAGCGTATTGTTCATAAGTTATATGAGGTGACTGAAAATAAATGATGCCCATAATAATAGGGCAGGCCAGTACGAAAGGTGGAATAATGTTAAGCTCAAAACGATTGACGATCAGTTCGCAGAAGACGTAAACGATAATGGTCAGTCCAATGCCGAACATGGGTGAATTTAATAAGGCTTCGGGAAAGAACATCAATGTTTTCCTCCTTTGCTGTGTTTGGAAACCAGCTCGACAAAAGCTGTAGTAGTAATAAGAATAATCAGACTGCTGACGATGATTGTGATAAAAATTGCGATGCTTTCAGCTTTAATAATATCGAGATAAAGCAGCATACTGATACCGGCTGGTAAAAACAGCATGCCCATCTTTTCGATTAGGATAGTACAGGCGTCTTCGACGCTTTCCTCACGGATGACACCTGTCAAAAGCAAAACAGCCAACAGGATCATACCAAGCAGTGCCGGTGGAAAAGCAATGTGCAGGGCCTGCAAAAACAAAACACTGACCCATTGCAGAGCCAGCAGAATAGCGATACCACGTAAAATAGAACCAGCTGTCATAAATTTTCCCCTCAATTTGTATAGAATAACTATTATTGTACTCTTGCATATATGTTTGTCAAGATTTTGATGAATTAAAATAATAATAAAAATATTTGACTTTTTGATTTTTGGCGTTTATAATAAAAATTAAGGAAGCCGGCGATGCCAGCTTCCTTGCGAATTATCCTACTTAAAAGCTATATAAAGATTAGTTAAAAGAATCAAACCTAAAAGGCCCATGGCAAACAGTCCCAGCAGTTCGAAGCGGTACATTGATACTTCTTCATTGAGCAGTGTATAACTGCGCTGGATAACGTGGATTTTATTTTCAATATTGTCTTTCCAGACAGAAGCGCGCAGCAATGACAGATATCGAGTGTAGATACGTGCATAGAAAATATCTTCTGTTACCTGCAGGGCATTGTTGATATTGCTGGTGAGACTGCTGACATCGGCCATCAGTTCCATCAGGTTACCGCGGATCTGGCGATAGCTTTCGAGCCGCGTTGCTTTACTGGTCATATTGGCTTCTTCAAGTTCATCATAGGTTTTATCAATGGCATTGTTGAGAGCGTTATCATAATAGCGCAGCTCTAAAAACTGTGCATTGGCAAATTCAAGCAGATCAGGAACGTCAAGGCTTCCACTTTGGTCGTAAACTACGGCTGAATCCCAGGCCAGATAAGTAATGTCGTCGGCATAGGAGAAGCGATTTTCCAGTGTTTCCCTGCGAGTTTGTTCACTGACAGGGGTTCTATCTTTAAGTAGCAGCGGGACCAGATCCCAGTCAGGGATATTCTCTTTGAAGTAATAAACAACAAAGTCTTCGTCGAAATCCGAAACACGCTCGTTTGAGCAGGCGGGACGAATCGTTTCCAGAACGGCGTCCAGATAATGATGGATCTCGTCTTCCGGCATATTTTCGCTGACGATAGCCATATCGAGATATTCGTCGTAAGTTACATCGTCTTCAAATGGGATTCTGATAATCAGGCTGATAACTCCCAAATCAAAAATACGGGCCTTGATTTCAGCCAGATAGGTTTTGCCGCCAAGTTCCATTTCGTGTGAACCAAGTTCTACCAAAACAGGCGGGTCTTTAAAGGTAATGGATTTTGTCGAGATCCTGTCCAGACGCAGACGTGAAGCTATTTTATTGCGGCTGGTCCACAGGGCCTGTACAAGGTCCAGGTTGATTTCGTCGGCGACGTCAAACAATCTGTAAACGATCATGGATGTATTCATACTTGCCTCCATATTATATTACTTTGATGATTTGCTGGTTGATATTGAATGATACAGGTCAGCAACAAGTGCAGAAGCCCATTGGCGTAGAGAGATATTATCTCGTTTACTATGCAAAAGCAGCTTACTTAATTGGTTTATTCGCCGCAGAGTTTAGTTTCCCTGCGTGACGATAAAAATTTTCTGTAAAAATAAGTTAATAAATTCTAAATTAGATGATAGTCAGGAGGTGTAGCGATATGCAGGAACGCTACAGTGAAGAAGTAAAAAGTATTTTGGAAGCAGCGCAGCAGCAGGCTGTAATGAATTATCAGCAGGAGCTGTCATGTGCGCATATTTTAGTGGCCTTAAGCAGCAGTGAAGGTTTTTTCAGATTTTTACTCGCTAATGTCAAGGCAGATGAAAGAAACTTTGCACAGGAGGCTAAAGCGTTGATGCAGCGCATTCCTTCTGTAAAGGGACAGGATCGTCAGCTGGTGATGAGCACAGCTTTAGCCAGAGTATTAGGGCTGGCAGCGCAGGCCGCCGGTCAAGGTGAAGTGAATGTTGGCAATTTGGTTGCAGCTTTAGCCGGTGACGGTGACAGCGAGACAGTTTCTCTGCTTAAAAAGTATGGTATTGATAAGAAAAAGGTTGAGGGCTTGTATATGGCTTATACTAATGGGCAAGCTGATGAAGAAAGCAAACAGACACTTGAAAAATATGGACAGGACCTTACTGCTAAAGCGATGGAAGGCAAGTTGGATCCAGTTATTGGCCGTGATGAGGAAATTCGCCGTGTAATTGAAATTTTATCGCGTCGTAAGAAAAATAATCCGGTGCTGATAGGTGAGCCTGGCGTTGGTAAAACGGCAATCGCTGAAGGTTTGGCAAGACGTATCGTAGCAGGTGATGTACCTGAAAATCTGAAAAACAAGACTTTATACGCTTTAGACCTGGCAGCTTTGGTTGCCGGTGCTAAGTATCGCGGAGAGTTTGAAGAACGTTTGAAAAAGGTTTTGAAGGTTATTTCCGATTCTGCAGGACAGATCATTATGTTTATTGATGAGCTGCATACCGTGGTTGGTGCTGGTGCAGCCGAAGGAGCCATGGATGCGGGTAACATACTGAAACCGATGCTGGCCCGCGGTGAATTGCGTTGTATCGGCGCGACTACATTAAATGAGTACCGCAAGTATATTGAAAAAGACAGCGCTTTAGAGCGTCGTTTCCAACCGGTAATGGTCAAACAGCCAGGCGTTGAGGATACGATTTCGATTCTGCGTGGATTGAAAGAACGTTATGAGGTGCATCACGGTGTAAGGATTAAGGATGCGGCTTTAGTTGCGGCTGCTGTAATGAGTAACCGTTATATCAACGATCGTTTTTTGCCTGATAAGGCGATTGATCTGGTCGATGAGGCGGCAGCACGATTGAGGACCGAGATCGATTCGCTTCCGGCAGCGCTTGACGAAAGTAAGCGGCGGATACTGCAGCTGGAGATCGAGGCTCAGGCCCTTGGCAAAGAACAGGATGAGCAGTCTAAAGAACGGCTGGTGAAAATTGAAGAAGAGCTGTCTGAGCTGAGAAAGGAAAATGAAGAGCTCGTTAAACGCTGGGACGGCGAAAAAGCTTCTATTGCCCGTGTGCGCGAAGTGAAAAAAGAGATCGATGCCGTTAAACAGGAAATGGAAGGCGCTGAGCGCAGCTATGATCTGAATAAACTGGCAGAACTTAAGTATGGACGGCTGCCGGCGTTGGAGAAGGAACTTGCAGAAGTCGAAGCAAACAATAAAAATGATAAAGAGAATGTGCTGCTGAAAGAAGAAGTAGATGAAGAAGATATCGCTAAGGTGGTCAGTACTTGGACAGGGATCCCTGTTTCGCGTCTTAGCGGCGGCGAACGCGAAAAGCTCGTACATCTTGAAGATATCCTGCATCAGCGCGTTGTCGGTCAGGACGATGCGGTTAAGGCTGTCAGTGAAGCTGTCGTTCGTGCCCGTGCCGGCATAAAAGATCCTGATCGTCCGATCGGCTCATTTATTTTCCTTGGTCCTACCGGCGTTGGCAAAACAGAGCTGGCTAAGGCTTTAGCCGAGATATTGTTTGACGACGAACGCAATATGATTCGTATCGATATGAGTGAATATATGGAAAAACATACCGTTTCCCGTCTTATCGGTGCACCTCCAGGCTATGTAGGCTATGATGAAGGCGGACAGCTGACTGAAGCAGTGCGTCGCCATCCTTATTCTGTGATTTTACTGGATGAAATCGAGAAAGCACATGCTGATGTGTTTAATGTACTGCTGCAGGTACTGGATGATGGCCGGTTGACCGACGGACAGGGACGCAATGTTGATTTCAAAAACACGTTGATTATTATGACGAGTAATCTTGGTTCGGCCGAGATCATGAAAAAGCAGGGACAAATTTCCAGAGAAGATATCCAGAGTATGCTGATGCAGTTCTTCAGACCGGAATTTTTAAATCGTGTGGATGATATCGTGGTCTTTAAGGCCTTGGAAAAAGAGCAGATTAATGATATCGTGAAAATGATTCTGAAAGAGCTTGGTGAAAGACTGGAAAAACAGCTTGATCTGACGCTGGTATGCAGTGATGAAGCTGTGGCATATCTGGCGGATACAGGGTTTGACCCCGCTTTTGGTGCCCGTCCTTTAAAACGCTTGATCGTACATACTGTTGAAAATCTGCTGGGAAGAAAAATTGTCAGCGGAGAGATCAAGAGCGGTGAAACTGTAAGAGTAGTCCTGAAGAATGGTGTAATTGATATTGAGCAGGTTTCCTAAGTATTAAAAAAGTAAAGATTTCTGTAAAACAAGGCTGTGTTCGTTGAACACAGCCTTGTTTACGTATATAATGAGTATATAAGGAATTTTTTTATTGGAAGGAGCGATCAGAATGGCTAAAAAGGTAGTGATTATTGGCGGTGTTGCTGCTGGAATGAAAACAGCTTCACGCCTGCGCCGCAGAGATAAGGACGCAGAAATCACAGTAGTGGAACGTGGACAGCAGGTAAGTTATGGAGCCTGCGGTTTTCCTTATTACATTGGCGGAGATGTAAAGGATTTTTCCAGTTTTACTCATACACCGCAGGGGTTTGCACGTGATGCGGAATTTTTTAAAAATGTTAAAGGCTTTGATGTTGTTACCGGGCATGAAGCTCAAAAAATAGACCGCGCGAATAAAACGGTAACCGTAATGGATAAAGAAACTGGGGCAATACAGGAAATGTCATACGACGTATTAGTGTTAGGGACTGGGGCTACGCCTGTAAAACTGTCTTTACCTGGAGCTGAACTGGGAGGGATACATAATTTCTGGTTCCCCTGGGAGACACTAAAGGTTAAGGAAGAGATGGAAGCCTATAAAGTCACCGATGTCGTTATCGTTGGGGCGGGCTTGATAGGCATGGAACTGGCGGAGGCTTTTCATAAGCAGGGGCTGACTGTAAATATTGTAGAGATGCAGGATCGTATCCTGCCGCAGATGCTGGATCTGGAAATGGCTGATTTAGTTAAGAAACCATTAGAAAAAGCCGGTATCAGGTTATATCTGGAAGAAAAGACGCTGGGTTTTGAAGGCGAAAATGGACGAGTTACAGCAGTAAAGACTGATAAACGTACGATTCCGGCTCAGTTGGTTATTGTGGCGGTAGGTGTACGCCCGAATACAGAGTTGGCAAGTGCTGCCGGACTGGAGCTAGGTACAAGCGGGGCGATTGCTGTTAATGAATATTTGCAGACCAGTGATCCTGATATTTATGCCGGCGGTGACTGTGCAGAAAATATGAATCTTATCAGCAAGAAAAGAATATTTGCACCAATGGGTTCCACTGCGAATAAACATGGACGTGTTATTGCGGACAATATTTGTGGTGACATGATAAAATATCCCGGTGTTTTAGGAACAGGGATCTGTCAGATATTGAACTGGCAAGCCGGAAGTACGGGTTTGAACGAAAAAACGGCCAAAGCCGCAGGGATTGAGTTTGAGTCTGTGGTCGTACCTGGATTTGACAGATTAGGTTATATGCCCGGCGCGCAGCGTTTGGTGCTGAAGCTGCTGGCGGAAATTAAGACTCAGAAGGTTATAGGGGCTCAGGTTGTAGGAACCGGCGGCGTTGATAAACGTGTAGATGCTTTGGCTGCTGCCATGAGCTTCGGAGCGACATTAGAAGATTTGAGCAATATTGATTTCGCATATGCGCCGCCTTTTAACGGGCCAATAGATAATATTGCGACAGCCGCCAATGTTTTGATGAATAAAATAGAAGGACGCCTGCGCAGTATTAATCCGAAAGATTTTAAAGAATTGCGTAAAAGCGGTGAATATACTTTGGTAGATGTGCGCACTCCGGGAGAATATAAAAGTAACCGTATCGCTGGCTGTGCTAATATCATCAATTTACCTTTGGGCAAGGTGCGCAGTGAAGCCGAGAATGTGCTGGCTGATAAAGACGCTAAACTTGTTTGTTCCTGTCAGATCAATCTGCGTGGTTATGAAGCTGAAACTATGCTGCGGGCCTTAGGTTATAAAAATGTCCAAAGCCTGGAAGGAAGCATGAGCAGCTGGCCTTATGAAACTGAAAGCGGCGAAAAGAAAGAATAGTTATATTTGAAATATTTTAACTGAATAGTGACATCAAAATTTGTAATAGGCAATTTCTATATTCAATATAGAAATTGCCTATTTTTCATTTAATGAGGCTTAGAATATAATGAATTTAAGGAAATTATACAATTTGGAGCGCTGATATTATGAAAGTGTTAGTGATAAACTGCGGTAGTTCCTCTATTAAATTTCAACTGCTGGAAATGGAAAACGAAATGTTATTGGCTAAAGGGCAAGTAGAACGCATAGGAATGGATGGAAGCCTTTTAAAATTTCTTGGAAAGCACGAATATGTCATTGAAATCAAAAGGACCATACCTGATCATAAAACTGGGATCCAGTTGATTTTAGAAAGTATCGTACAGGAAAATTACGGGGTTATTGCGTCGTTGGAAGAGATAGAATGTATTGGACATAGAGTGGTACATGGCGGGGAAAGGTTTAAAGAGTCGGTTGTTATAAATGACGAAGTACTGAAAACAATCAGTTCCTGCATAACCATAGCTCCTTTGCATAATCCTGTAAATCTGGAAGGAATAAAAATTTGTCAGGATTTGTTTCCTGGTGTTATGCAGGTTGCAGTTTTTGATACAGCATTTCATCAGACTATTCCGGAAACAGCTTATCTTTACGGGCTGCCTTATGAATTGTATATAAAATATGGTATCAGGCGGTATGGATTTCATGGAATTTCTCATCAGTATGTTGCGGACACATTAGCGCAGAAAATAGGCCGTGCCCTTAAGAAAATGAAAATAATTACTTGCCATTTGGGAAATGGAGCCAGTGTTGCTGCTGTTAAAGATGGGAGATCAATTGATACCAGCATGGGCTTTACTCCTTTGGAGGGTTTGATTATGGGAACAAGGTCCGGAGAGATTGATCCGGCTATTATTCCCTTTATTATGGAACAGGAGGATATGACTGGTAAGCAGGTATATAGATATTTGAACAATAAATCAGGGATACTTGGATTGTCAGGATTATCCAGTGATTTTAGAGATCTGGAAAGTGCAGCTAAGATAGGAGACCAGAGAGCACAGATGGCAATAGATGTCTTTGCCTATCAGGTAAGAAAATACATCGGAAGTTATGTGGTTGCAATGGGAGGTCTGGATGCAATAGTTTTTACTGCTGGGCTTGGTGAAAATTCACCGTACATGCGCGCTAAAATATGCAGTGGGCTAGAAGTTGTTGGAGCACATCTGGATCTGAAGAAAAATGAAGTGCGCGGAGAGGATGCGGATTTAAGCAAGTTTGATTCTGACGTTGCTATTTGGACGATCTTAACTAATGAAGAACTTATGATTGCCAGAGAAACGAAAAAATTATTTGCTGTTAAGCAGTAAATTAAAGGAGGGTAAAATGATGAAGAAAAATATTCTTATCAAAAATGGTGTTGTTGTAGATCCAATATTTAAAACCCAGGAACAGCGTGATGTTTATATCCAAAGCGGAAGAATAGCCAGTGCTAAAAATTTTACGGGCGCTGATATTGTTATCGATGCTTCAGGAAATTTGGTTGTTCCCGGGTTGATCGATTTCCACAGTCATGTTTTTGCGGACGGGACAGAGATAGGAATAGAACCTGATTTAAGTTTTATACCGCAAGGTGTTACAACTGCTGTTGATGCAGGTAGTACCGGTATTGCAAATTTTGAATGCTTTAAAAAAGATGTTATCCAACGCTCTAAAATGCGTATCAAAGCTTTTGTGAATCTCTGCCCTGCAGGGCTTGCTACGATGAAATATCATGAAAATGTTGAGCCGTCATGTTGGGATGTTGGAAGATTAAGGGATGTTTTGACAGAGCACCATGATATTTTGCTGGGATTAAAAATAAGGATCAGTAAAGAAATAGTTGGCGATTTGGGGATCAATGTTTTAAAACAGGCAGTTAATGTTGCTGAAAAGCTGGGAACCAGACTGGCAGTACATGTGACAAATCCTCCTGAGGCAATGGAAACAGTTGTTAAGCTTTTGCGTCCTGACGATGTTTTGGCGCATTGTTATCATGGTACAGGATATACGATTTTGGATAATAATGGCAAAGTGCTCCCAGCGGTTCGTGAGGCGCAAAAACGCGGCGTTATTATTGATGCGGCTAATGGAGGCAATCATTGGTCATTTAAAGTAGCGGAGAAAGCTATAGCTGAAGGCTTTTATCCGGATATCATCTCTACTGATTTGACAGTAAAAACTTTGTTTAAAGATCCGGTGTTTTCAATGCCGTATCTGATGTCAAAGTATTTGTTCTTAAAAATGCCACTGCCGGAAATTATTGCGCGTTGTACCAGCATTCCGGCAAAGATTATGGGGATGGAAAGCGAAATCGGACAACTGCAGGAAGGATTTCTTGCGGATGTGGCAATTTTAAAACGTTGTGATAAATATATCTGCTTCAGTGATACACAGAAGGAAACAAGAATAGGCAGAGAAGTGCTTGTACCGCAGCTGACTATTACCGGTGGAGAAATTGTGTATCGCAGTATTTCTTTATGAGAGGAGTATTAGTATGAAATTATTGGAAGGTATCAGGGTTTTAGATATTTCAACAGTAATAGCTGCACCATTTGCCGCTGGATTGATGGCTGATTTTGGCGCTGAAGTTATTAAGGTGGAGATGCCGGACGGAGGAGATCCTTTTCGCAGACTGGGACCATATCATGAAGGGCAGGCTATGCGTTTTGCCTGTATGGGCAGAAATAAAAAATCAATTACTTTAGATCTGCGTATGGAAAAGGGTAAAGAAATATTTTTACAGCTGGTAGAAAAAAGTGATGTTGTAATTGAAAATTTTAGAACTGGGACATTAGATAAGTGGGGCATTGGTTATGAGGCGATGAAATTAAGGAAACAGGATATAATCCTCAGCCATGTGACAGGTTATGGTCAAACAGGTCCTTACAAAAATATTCCTGGTTTTGGAACACCGGCGACTGCTTTTTCAGGAATGACATATATTACGGGATACCCAGACAGGCCTCCGGTCAGCCCGTCTTTTTCGCTTACAGATTATATTGCAGGGTTATATACAGCTATGGGTACTATGATGGCTTTATATCACCGGGATGCCCTTCATGGCAAAGGACAGGAAATAGATGTAAGCTTATATGAAGGTATTTTTAGGTTTATGGAAATATTGTGCGCTGATTATGATAAGAACGGTATTATAAGGGAGAGAAAACCAAAATTGAATGGGACTTCCAGTCCTGGAGGTACGTATAAAACTAAAGACGGTAAGTGGGTAGTTTTGGTCTGCAGTACTGACAGAACTTGGGAATATTTGGCTGGAGCAATGCACAGAGAAGACTTGATGACAAATCCGCTCTATGAAACGATGAGGGCAAGAGTAACCAACGACAATTCTCTGGATAAAATAGTTAGTGATTGGATAGGCAGTAAAGAGTATATTGAGCTGAAAGAGATTGTAGATAAAGCTGGGGTGCCTGTAAATTTAGTTTACAGTATCGAAGATATCTTTGCTGATCCGCATTATGCCGCAAGAAATGATATTGTTGAGATGTCTCACCCAGTATTGGGAACAATAAAAATGCCGGGAATAACACCTGTATTCAGTGAAACCCCAGGCGAAATTAAATGGGTAGGGCCACAGCTTGGTGAGCATAATGATGCAATATATGAAGGGCTGTTGGGATTTTCTCAGTCGGTATGTGCAGAGCTGCACGCAGAAAGAGTGATTTAAGATGAAAAGTTTACCTGATTTTATTAAAATTTGTGAAGTTGGGCCGAGGGATGGTCTGCAGAATGAAAAAGTATTTCTGACGATCGAACAAAAGCTGGAACTGATTGAAACAGCAGCTGAAGCAGGTATAAAAGTTATTGAAATCGGATCTTTTGTCAATCCTAAAGCAGTACCGCAGATGGCTGATACAGATCAGATCGCTGCAAGACTGCACAGAAAAGCGGGCGTTGAGTACAGAGGGCTGATTTTCAATATGCAGGGATTGAAAAGGGCGGAAGCTGCTGGTATCAGTAAAGCTAAAATAACTGTTTCGGCCAGTAGATCACATTGCTTGAGAAATATGAATAAAACTCCGGAGGAAGCTGTAAAGTCATTTGCTGAACTGGCTGAATATGCTGAACAGAAAAAAATAGTGCTGTCTGGCGCTATATCAACATCTTTTGGCTGTTCTATAGATGGAATTGTACCATTAGAACAAGTGGTCAATATTATTTTTCAGCTGCGAAAATTAGGAATTCAGGAAATATCATTGTCAGATACGACGGGGATGGCTAATCCTCTGCAAGTTTATGAGTATGGAGTTCATATAAAAAAATTATTTCCTGATATCGAATGGGTACTGCATTTTCATAATACACGTGGTATGGGATTAGCTAATGTTTTAGCAGGATTAATGGCAGGAATTACAAATTATGACGCTTGTTTTGCAGGCTTGGGCGGTTGTCCGTTTGCTCCCGGAGCTTCAGGAAATATTGCCACTGAAGACTTGATAAATATGTGTGAGGAAATGGGAATTATGACAGGAACGGATTTAGCGAAATATCTAGAACTTGGATATAGAGTAGAGCGGTATATAGGTGGGAGCCGTTCCAGCGCTTTGTTAAGAGCCGGGCGTAATTGTGATATTAAAAGTAAATAAAAGAATTATAGTTGCTTATTTTATATGAATATATGGGTACGGACATGATATAATTAACGAAAGTTACGGTTGTATATTAGGCGGTGCATTATGGAAGAACGGGACTGGCAGATCATCAAAACACTGTATGAACAAAAAAATATAACAAAAACGGCAAGAGTTTTGTATATGTCTCAGCCGACATTGACTGCCCGGATTAAACAAATTGAAGAGTCTTTAGGAACGAAATTATTATATCGCGGCAACAAAGGTATAACTTTTACTGAAACCGGAGAATATACGGTAAAATTTGCTGAACATATACTTGGCGAAATGCAGGAGCTGAGAGAAACTATTACCAATATGCAGGAAGATGTTGCAGGAACCCTGCGTATTGCTGCTCCAAGTATCCTTGCCAGATATTTTTTGCCAAAGCTGCTGGGTAGATTCCAGGATATGTATCCCAAAACGAAATTTGATGTACAGATTGCACAAAGCAGTGATGTTATAAGCCTTGCCAGTTCCTTGGGAATTCATTTCGGTTTTGTAAGAAATGATTTTGACTGGCGGGAGGACGAACGCGTACTTTTAACCACGAATCATGTGTGTGCCGTAGCTGCTCAGCCGTTTAAACTGGAGGATCTTCCCCATATGGTCCGTGTAGATTATGATACAGACCAATATTATCAAAATTTACTTGATGGCTGGTGGCATGAAACTTTTGAGGATTCTCCTATTATTGGTACGCGGGTCAGTAATTTGGATCTTTGTAAAGAAATGGTTTTCAACGGATTGGGGTATGGAATTTTGCCATCAATTTTAATTGAAGAATATCCTCAACTATATTCTATTCCTTTAGTGCATAAGAACGGTTCTAAGCTGGAAAGAAAAACATGGCTGATTTATAAAAAAGAGCTGCTCGATTTAAGATTACCCAAAGTCTTTTTAGAATTTGTAATTGATTCTGATTTTGACAGTTTTCAGAGAAATCATTAATATTTACAGGAGCTTTTGAGATAGGCATTTTTGATGATTAACATCGAAAATGCCTATTTTTCATATATCTGGAAAGTATATATAATTGAATTAGGATAAAACATAAAAAGGCGGTGTGAATATGGTGTTCAGAGGTCATGAAATAACTACGGGAACAGCTAATAAAGGCGACGCTTTAATAACATTGGAAATTACTAAAAGTGACGGTGTAAAAATAGAAATCACCAGTAAAGTTCTAGTTAAATATGGACAGTCTATTGAAAAAAGTGTCAAGGAAATTTTAGCAGCAGCCAATTTGGGAAATGCGCGTGTGCTGATTGAAGATCATGGTGCCCTGGATTTTGTAATAAGAGCCAGACTGGAAACGGCAATACAAAGATTTTTATCAGAAAAGGAGTATTAACATGAATTCTCTTTATAGAACGATGTTTTTTGTGCCAGGCAATGACCCTAAAAAAATTATAGGTGCTGAAATTTATCGTCCTGATTGTATTATTTATGATTTGGAAGACTCAGTATCAATTTTTGAGAAAGACAGTGCCAGAATTTTAGTAAAATATGCTTTGCAGTATAATCGCCCGGATTGCAGGGTTGGGATAAGAATTAATCAAGCGGATTCACCATATTATGAAGATGATGTAAGTAGTATGGTTCCTTTGCAGCCGGATTTTCTTAGATTACCAAAAGCAGAGACTGCGGAAGATATAAAAAAATTAGATGTATTGATTACTGAGATAGAAGAAAAACATGCTATTGAGATTGGGGCTGTTAAAATAGTTGCCAGTATCGAAACTGCGTTGGGGGTAGTAAATTCTTATAAAATAGCCAGCGCTTCCAAACGTATGCTGGCAATCGGATTAGGCGCAGAAGATTTCCGTACAGATATGCGTATGGAACGTTCCGAAGATGCATCTGAGATATTATTTGCAAGGAATTTGATTTCGTTGAACGCACATGCTACGGGAATTATGGCAATGGATTATGTTTATAGTAATATTAAAAATATCGAAGGGTTTAGAGCTGATGTTAAGCTAGGTAAGCAATTAGGTTATACGGGGAAATCAGTAGTGCATCCTAATCAAATTGGCGTGGTACATGAGCTGTACACACCAACTATAAAAGAAATAGAGTCTGCTAAAGAGATTTTAAACGCATATGAAGACGCACTAAAAAATGCTTCAGGGGTTACTTCGCTTAATGGGAAAATGATTGATAAACCAATGGTTACAAGAGCAATGTCCATCCTGTCATATGCTAAAGCTGCAGGAATGGAGGTTTGAAAATGGATAAAGGGATTATAGAGTTGATTAATAAAATACCCGGTTGGGAAAATAAAATGCCATATCAGGGAGCGTTTGCCGTAAAACCTTTTGGGAGAATGGCAGGAAGACCGGTGAAATGTGTTGTGCCCGGTAAAGATAAAGTATTGGAGCTGGATAAGGTTTTAGATGCAGTAGAACTTAAAGACGGGATGACGATTTCCTTTCATCATGCGCTGCGAAATGGCGATTTGGTGATGCAAAAAGTTGTAGCGGCCATTTCCAGAAAAGGTATTAAAGATCTTACATTATCAGCAAGTTCACTGAGTCTTGTTCAGGATGCATTACTTCCATATTTTGAAGATGGGACGATTACGGCTATAGATACTAGTGGGGCAAGAGGCAGGATAGGAGAATTTATTCAAAAAAATAAATTGAAAAAACCTGCTATTTTCCGCACTCATGGCGGTCGGGCACGGGCGATTGAAAGCGGCGAGCTGCACATAGATGTAGCGTTTATTGCAGCTCCGACTTGTGATAAATATGGAAATATCAACGGTGTGCAGGGAAAGTCGGCCTGTGGTTCATTAGGATATGCAATGCCGGATGCCGAATATGCGGAACAGGTTGTAGCTGTAACTGACGGATTAGTTTCAGTACCTTTGGAATATGTCAGCATTCCGCAAACCCAGGTTGATTATATAGTTGAAGTGGAAAGTATTGGTGATCCTTCTGGTATAGCTACAGGATCGATCCGAATAAGCAAAAATCCTGCAGAGCTGGTTATTTCTAAATATGTGGCTGAGGTCATAAAGTATGCAGGGCTTCTAAAGGAAGGGATTATTTTTCAGTTTGGCAGCGGTGGAATAGCAATTTCTGCTGCTGGTTTTGTACAGACAGAAATGCAGCGTACTGGTATAAAAGCTGCAGCCGGGATCGGCGGGGCTTCGGGATTCTTGACTGAGATGCTTGCAAATGGCTATATCGGGACGTTTTTTGATCCACAGGACTTTGATACAAAAGCTATTGAATCACTGTATTTTAATAGCAGACATCACGAGATTTCTGCTTCTGCATATGCGAATCCATTCAGTGCCAATCCCTATGTCAATCTGTTGGATGTGGCTGTTTTAAGTGCTACGGAAGTAGATATTAATTTTAATGTTAATGTACTTACTGATTCTTATGGTAAGTTGATTGGTGCACCTGGTGGTCATCCTGATGCAGCTGCTGGAGCTGAGGTGACGATAGTAGCTTTGCCGCTTTTGCGTGGACGGCTGCCGATGCTGCTGGAAAAGGTACAAACAGTAGTCACTCCCGGTGAAACTGTAGATGTTTTAGTAACTGATTACGGGATTGCAATTAATCCGAAACGGCTTGATCTATATGAAATTTTACAAAAAACATCACTGCCGGTAATGACAGTAGAAGAATTACATCAGAAAGCGCAAAAACTGGCTGGAGTTGCTGAAAAAACGATTTTAGGTGATAGAGTTTGTGGTTTAGTAGAATATCGTGATGGTACAATTATTGATGTTGTTTACGATTTGCCGTGATTTTATAAAAAGAGGTGAATAATATGTATAACAGTTGGTATGATGTTTTTCCTGAAATTGTAATGATCAGTGACAAGGAGCTGCAGAAAAAGGTGGTAGAAACATACGAGGAAGCGTTGAAGACAGGCGGATGGCAGCTAAATGATATTGATACAATACCCTTTACTTTATTGATACCGGATACAATGATCAGTTACAGGACCCATGTCAGAACGGTTACAAGAATGTCTCTGAAAGCTTATGAAGAATGGGAAGTATACGGAGAGAAATTTAAACTTAATAAAGATTATCTGTTGGCAGGAGCACTTTTACATGACGTAGGAAAGTTGATTGAGTATGAAAAGACTGCTGATGGTAAAACACAGAAATCACAGCTGGGAAAAAATCTCCGACATCCATTTTCTGGCTGTGCACTTGCGGTAAAACATGGACTGCCTGTTGAAGTTGCACACATTATCGCTAATCATGCTAAAGAAGGCGATGGAACGCTGAGAAGTCCGGAAGGGGTTATTGTCAACAAATGCGATATGCTGAATTTTGAAGGCTTGAAAGCTTTTGTGGGTATGATTTAAATAAAAGTTATTTGGATAAATAAAGAAAGAAGGCGAGTGTTATGGTAGTACGGTGGTTGCTTTTATTATTAGTCCCGGTTTCTATTTTAATGGTACCTGTTCCCAGTGGACTGACACCGCTGGCCTGGAAAATATTTGCTGTTTATATAGCAGCCATCTTAGGACTGATCCTGAGGCCGGCGGGTGAAGCGGTGGTAATGCTCAGTGTGATAGCCTTTGGATCTTTTATCGTTCCAGTCGGTCAACTACTCAGTGGTTATGGTAACGGCACTGTGTGGCTGGTATTTACAGCTTTTCTTATTACGCAGGCTTTTGCTGATACAGGGCTTGGTAGACGTGTTGCTTACTGGATGATCGGAAGATTTGGCAAATCATCCTTGGGGCTGGTGTATGGACAGATGCTGACAGATCTTATTTTAAGCCCTGCGACACCTTCTAATACAGCTCGCTCCGGTGGTATCGTTTATCCGATTTTCAGAAATGTTGCCAGCACTCTGAATTCTGAACCTGAAGATAACCCACGCAGAATCGGTTCGTATATAACGATCAGCGGTTACGCGATCAGTTTGTCTACTTCGGCAGTTTTTCTAACAGCTTGTGCTCCTAATATTCTTACGGTAGGTTTTGCCAGAGATATTTTAAAAGTAGATATCAGCTGGATGGACTGGTTTATCGGTCTTGCTTTTCCTGCGCTTTTGGCCTGTCTGGTAGTTCCGTATTTGATTTACAAAGTGTATCCGCCTGAGCTTAAAGAGATTTCTAATCATAAAGAACTGTCGGCGCAAGGACTTCGAGAGATTGGGCCAATGACAGGAAAAGAGAAATTACTGGTAATATTTTTTGTTCTGGCAATTCTTGGTTGGGCAACAAGCAGCTTTACTAAACTGGACGGCACTGCTGTAGCCTTATTGTTCTTTGCCTGCTGTGCTATATTTAAACTTATTGATTGGAAGAATGTACTTGCGAATAATGGTGCATGGAATACTCTTATCTGGTACGGAGCTATCATGGGGATCTCCGGAATATTGAGTAAAGCAAAATTTTTCGTTTGGCTGGCAAAAGTAGTTGGTGAGCATATGAATTTTGTCGGCGTCAATCAAGCTCTTGTTATGGGGATTTTGCTTGTGATAAGTATTCTGGTCAGATATGTGTTTGCTTCCATGGGTGCATATGTAGGCGCATTTATTCCTGTCTTGTTCACTTTAGGGCTTGTGGCTCAGGTACCACCGCTTCCGTTGGTATTTTTACTTGGTGCATCTTCAGCGTATGGCTGTTTATTGACTCATTACGGTGGTGCAGTAGGTCCGGTTTTGTTTGGGACCGGTTATGTGCCGCAAAAGACATGGTGGAAAATAGGAGCAGTTTTAGTTGCTTTTAACTTTGTCCTTTATATGACGGTCGGTCTGGGATATTGGAAAGTACTGGGCTTGTGGTAATTTTTTTACAATAAAATTTCTTGATACCGGTTTGATAAAAAAATCAAACCGGTATCAAATTTATCAAAGGAAAGAAGGAGGTCGCGATTATGAGTCTGAAGGTCCATACAAATCGCTGCAAAGG
>OMGF01000264.1_pt1 | contig 52072 bp, 40 predicted proteins | sample 1645861 | NCBI WGS metagenome assembly OMGF01 (sample SAMN05578586, study PRJEB25193) | human gut metagenome | biome: Human Microbiome; feature: human-associated habitat; material: feces | host: Homo sapiens | place: USA:Birmingham
GGTAATTTTAAGATATAAAATAATGAGATAAAAATGATAAAATAATGTAAAGGAGGCAGTGGAATGTTAGGTGATTTTGCGTTTCAGGAATTGGGGAGGCAAGAAGGGCGTCTGTGCGACATGAGCCGATCTATCTGGGAGAATCCGGAGGGACCATACCGGGAGTACCATGCCAGCCGGTTGTGTGCTGATTTTCTTGAGGAAAACGGTTTTGCGGTGGAAATAGGATGCTGCGGAATACCGACGGCAGTCAGGGCTGTATATGGTAAGGGGAGCCCTGTAATTGGATTTCTGGGGGAATATGACGCCCTGCCGGGACAGAGCCAGAACGATGTGGACCACAAAGAGCCTGTTGAAGGACAGGCATTTGGACATGGATGTGGCCATAACCTTCTGGCGGTATCCATGGCAGGCAGTGCCGTGGCAGCAAAAAAGGAAATGGAAAAGCAGGGAATAGGTGGAACCCTGGTATTTTATGGCTGCCCTGCAGAGGAGGTGCTGACGGGAAAGGGATTCATGGCCAGAGAGGGTGCCTTCAGTGAGTTGGACTGTGCATTGGCCTGGCATCCCGGACGGTATACCAGGGCTTCCTACAGCGTCTGCACCGGAGTTCATTCTGTTAAATACCATTTTAAGGGAAGGACGGCCCATGCTGCTTGTGACCCTGAGAAAGGCCGCAGTGCCCTGGATGCAGTGGAACTGATGAATGTAGGAATCAACTATCTGCGTGAACATGTGCCGATGGATGTGCGTATGCACTACGTCACCACCAATGGAGGCAGCGCTCCCAATATTGTACCGGATGAAGCGACCGTGTGGTATTATGACAGGGCTCTTAATCGTGAAACAATGAAGGAAGTTGAAAAACGTATGGAAAAGGTTGCCAGGGGAGCTGCCATGATGACTGAGACTGAACTGACAATAGAGGAACTGGGCGGCTGCTATCCTACACTGCCGAACCATGTGCTGGGGGATCTGGTGGATGACTGCATGCGCTCCATACCTCAGGATGCCTGGACGGAGGAGGAAATTGAATACGCAGGCAGGATAAACGCAACTGTGCCTGATATTTGGAAGGACAGCGTAAGATTTTCAGGAGCACAGGACAAAAACACCCATATTTATTCCGGTGTTATGCCCATTGATACACAGGATGATTATGGTTCTACGGATGTAGGGGACGTGGGACACATTGTACCGACCACTTTTTATAAGACGGCCTGCTACAATATTGCCGCACCGGGACATAGCTGGCAGGTGGCTGCCTGTGTGGGAAATTCCATCGGGTTTAAGGGAATGCTTTATGGGGCCAGAGTCACTGCCCTGGCGGTTCTGCGCCTTCTGACCCAGCCGGATATCATACATAAAGCAAAAGTAGAATTTTCAGCATCCATGGAGGGCCGCAGCTATGAGTGTATGATGCCGGATTATGTGAAGCCGCCGATTGAGTAGGTGGGGGAAGAAAGGGGAGTGGAAACTATATGACAGCGAATCTGGAAATGGATGCAGAGCAAATACGCAGGGATATTGTTACAATGATACATCATGCAGGAAGCGGACACAGCGGCGGCAGTCTGTCGGCAGTAGAGATATTGACGTGTCTGTATGGGGCGGTCATGCGCCATGATCCGGGGAATCCCGAAGATTCCTGCCGTGACCGTTTTATTCTCAGCAAAGGCCATGCTGCTCCGGCACTGTATGCAGTGCTGTCACATTATGGATATTTTCCGAAGGAGGAACTGATGACACTGCGCTGCCTTGGAAGCCGTCTGCAGGGACACCCCTGCCGTGACCGCCTGCCCGGGATTGAATTGTCCACCGGTTCTCTGGGATTGGGGATTTCAGCCGGTTTAGGAATGGCTCTGGCATCCGGAATCAGTGGAGACAGCTACAGGGTATTTGTACTGTGCGGTGACGGGGAGCTGAATGAAGGGCAGAACTGGGAGGCATTTATGGCCATGAACAAATGGAAGCCCCATAATCTGACGGTGATTGTGGATTATAACCGGGTTCAGCTGGATGGCACAGCCCAGGAGATTATGCCTATGGGCAGTTTGAGGGATAAGATCCAGAGCTTTGGACTGAAGGCTGTCTGCTGCGACGGCCATGATGTGGACCAGTTGATGAATGCATTTAATGAGGCTGGAGATACCAGCGGACCGTGTGTTATTCTTGCTTACACAGTAAAAGGGAAGGGAGTCTCCTTCATGGAAGGCAAAAGTGCTTGGCATGGAAAGACGATTGGAGATCAGGAATATGAAGCGGCTATGGCAGAACTTGGGGCAGAAGAGTCTTGCGCAATGCAGTCTTTAGCAGTGGAGTATGTCCGAAAGGAGGCAAATTAGTATGGAACAAAAGGCCATGAGGGCGGTATTTGGCGAAGAACTGGTTTTGCTGGGGGCGGAGTATCCTCAGATGGTCGTTCTGGACAGTGATACGTCCTCCAGTACACAGACACGATTATTCGGTCAGGCCTATCCGGATCGCTTTTTCAACTGTGGAATCGCGGAGGGGAATATGCTGGGAATGGCCGGCGGAATGGCTGCCTCTGGTCTGATTCCTGTAGCGGCTGCCTTTGCTTTTCTGGTTGCGCTCCGGGCGGGAGATGATGTTAGGAGTCTGATTGCCCATAATCATCTGAATGTTAAGATGGCCGGATGTTATTGCGGACTGTCGGATTTTGCCGATGGTTCCAGCCACCAGTCCGTAGAGGACATGGGAGTACTGCGTTCCATTCCCGGTATCACAATACTATCACCATCTGATATAACCAGCACAAAAGAGGCCATAAAGGCCATGATGGAGTATGAGGGACCTGTCTATATAAGGCTGTCAAGACAAGAGGTTTCACGGATTTATCCTGAAGATTTAAGGATTGAAATAGGGAAAGCACAGAGGGTCCGGGAAGGTAAGGATGTGACGATTGCAGTTACGGGCGCACCCCTGGCTGCTGTTCTGAATGCAGCGGATATCTTAAAAGGGGAGGGAATAGAGGCTGAAATTCTGGATTATATTACGGTAAAGCCGTTTGACAGGAATACCTTGTTGGAATCCGTGGCAAAGACAGGTCTGCTGGTGACGGTAGAAGAACACAGCATCTGCGGCGGCCTTGGAAGCAGTGCTGCAGAAACGCTGGGAGAAGTATTTCCTGTGGCCATAAAACGGATAGGGATGGAGGACTGTTTTGGTGAGAGCGGACCTTATGCACTTTTACTGGAAAAGTACGGAATAAGCACCGATAACATAGTTAAGCAGGCAAAGAGGCTGCTAAAAATGAAGGGAGAGAAGACAATATCATGAAAGAATCAATTCATACATATTTTCAAATTGGAACCATTGAGTGGATGAGTTATCCGCCTGAGAGATATCCATTTTTGGATTCCCTCAAAAAATTGACCTGTGATCCCTTTTTTACAGCAGTGGAATTGACCCATATTCCGGACGATGGAATACGGTTGAAAGCCAGAGAAATTCTGGAACAATCCCATATGAAAGTTTGCTATGGCGCACAGCCCCGGCTTTTGGGCCCCGGCCTTAACCCTAATGCATTGGACGAAGAGAAACGGATGAAGGCCGAGAAAACATTGATGGAGGCAGTGGATGAAGCGGAATATCTGGGGGCGCAGGGAATTGCCTTCCTGGCCGGCAAATGGAATCCGCAGACCCGCATGGAGGCCTATGCCCAGCTTCTTAAAACAACCTGTTCTGTCTGCCGGTATGCGGCAGAAAAAGGGATGAAGGTGGAATTGGAGGTTTTTGATTTTGACATGGATAAGGCGGTACTTATTGGACCTGCGCCGTTAGCGGCAAGATTAGCGGCAGATGTAAGAATGGTCTGCCCCAACTTTGGACTTCTGGTGGATTTATCACATTTTCCAACCACCTATGAGACATCCCGTTTTGTGATTCAGACCCTGCGTCCGTATATAACACACCTGCATATCGGAAATGCAGTGGTGAAAAAGGGATGCAGGGCGTATGGAGACCAGCATCCGCGCTTCGGATTCCCGGACAGCGCCAATGATGTGAATGAACTGACAGATTTCTTCCGTATTCTGAGGGAAGAAGGATTTTTTAGGGCTTCGGACCCTTATGTACTTTCCGCGGAAGTAAAACCATGGGAGTGCGAGGATGCGGATATAATCCTGGCAAATACAAAGCGGGTCATAGAACGTGCATGGGCTCTGGCATAGACAACCGCATGTGTGGAATGAACGAAAGGAGAGCGGACCGCTGATGCCCTGCACTGCGGCAAGGTATATGCCGCAGGCTTGTATGTGGTAAATGAGTTTTGATATTGCTGTCTTATTGGGGATACGAAGCATTAAGACAACGTTCTACCGCCTCCTTGGGAGCCAGATTCACTGCCCGGGAGGCGGTTTTTCTGACATAATATCCGGTTTCTTCCTGATTTTGGCTTCCTATTGTCAGGGTAAGGCTTTCTTCTTTTCCATCTTTTTCATATGTCCAGGAAAGCGTCATAATCGGCTCAGACAGGCCATAGCTGCCCAATTCCTCATCGCTTGCCTTATATGATACACAGGACTGGAATGACAAACTGCTTATGGCATCCGCCAGATTATTAAGAGCGCCATTGTCATCCAGGCGGTTGGCCTCGTCCGCGTCAGAGTCCTTATACCAGGCAATATTGCCTGCGTCATCCACGGTCTTCTTATAGAACCGTCTGGTCTGTCCGTTCCTGGATACAGTGATTTCCCGGATGTCGGCACCAGCCACATGGGGAAGAGATTCTGTCTCAACAAAATCATAAAGTCCCTTGGCAGCTGTTTCGGTCAGATAACTGCCGATGGTATAAATCTGACTGTCCCCGTCCATAGCTGCATAGTACTGGGCGGGGAGCTGGGAACCGTCCGGGCCTGAACCGCCGGTACCGGGAACCTGGCTTCCCACCAGGATAGAGTGAGAAGAACCATCAGAGGAAAGGGTATCAAACCGTACGGAAGGGTTATCCAGGCCATATGCTTCCGGAGAATCCGCGCCTTCCAGCTTCCGTTCAGCTTTTAAGTGTGACAGAGTATCTGACAGGGTGGTCAGGGGATATTGGCGGATGGGGCAGTCCGTATCCCCTTTATAGTACCAGGTACCGCCTTCCCGGGTAAAGGACAGACTCTTGCTGTCCTTTGTCCAGGACAGGGAAGATAGTTCCGGAAGGTCGGTTATATATACAGAAGCATTTTCCGGCGACAGGGCCTGTGATTCAGCATTCCTCCCCTGCTGCCAGTTGATGACGCCATATGCTGCGCAGAGAAGGACCAGGGCTCCCAGAGCGGGAACCATTGGCCGTATACGTTTCTTCATGTTTAACCTCCTTTTTATGAGCACGTAAGTGACCGTATTCCGGTCACTTACGTGCGATACATGTTATATGTGATGCGTATAAACGTGATTTATAGCTTCCGGCGCTTCAGCCAGATCACAAAGCCTGCAATCAGGAAAATGACAGGAATCACGATAATAAACAGCGCACTCCACAATCCGGCGGATGTTACCATATTATAGGTAATATCCAGACTTTTGCTGGGGATGGACAACGGTGTGACTCCGGGCAGCCCGCTGGCCGCGGCGTTCATGAACAGAGTCAGGTTGGTGATGCTGGGGAAACGTGACAGGATGGAATCATCAATCATGCTTGGCGCTGTGATGACGGTAAGCATGGAGGATGTGCCTTCTTCCTCGTTTACAGTCTCCGTGGCCACAGCTCCCAGCACATAAGTGCCCTGCGTTTTTTCCTGTGTGGCAGGATCCACTAAAAATGCAGAATCAGAGGTAGTCAGGAAGGGCTGGACCGCAATGTCCTCCGAAGGATTTTCCTGTATGGTCATACCCGCAGGCTGGACCAGAAGGGCCGCTGCGGAGGAATCAATTCCTGAGAGAAGGCTGCTGGCAAAGTCGTAATCCGGAATTACATTAAAGGGATTATTGTTGTAGTAATGCTGGGGAGCCGGGTCGGCCACAAATCCATTTTTCAGGTCCATTCCGTACTGGGAAATGAAATCAGTCAGATTGGACAATGTATCCTGGGTACAGCCGGCAAGAAGCAGCATGCGGCCGCCGTTTTTCAGGTAATCGGTCAGAGTTTCTTTTTCATCCGCGGAGATATCCTTGACAGGTGCGTTCATGATGAGAAGGCTGCAGTCCTGGGGAACGGCTCCCTGAGTGAGCAGATTCAGATCGGCTGCCTTCATGCCGGATTTATCCATGGCATCTGAGACGGCTGACGAGAGGGCGGTTTCCCCGTGTCCGGTCAGGGTATATACGGTCGCCGCTGTATCGCTTGTGACATAGCGGATGGCGCTGGTAATCTGTCCTTCACCGTCAAAGGCTGTTTCCTTGATTTGCCCGTACTGGTAGTAAACCACGGGGTCAAACTGGATGATATCGTCAAATGAAATGGATGTCTTTTTTCCGGTGGACTCGCAGGATACAATCAGATTGCCGGGCTCTGTGTCCAGGGAAGCAAGTACATCCGGGTGAAGCACAGGGTCATTGGCTTCCACCGAAATGTGCGGGGAAAGGTCCTTATACAGATTCACAAAGGATGTAATCCTCTCATCCACTGAGTTGGGATCGGCCACAATATGGATGGTAACGTCTCTGTCCAGCTGTGCCAGGATGTCCCTGGTTGTATCACCCAGGGTAAGGATTTTGTTGGAACTTAAGTCATGTTTCAGGTATTTGGCAGGAAGCTTTCCCACTATCAGATTGAGTACAATGACAGCGGCAATGACCACAAGGGTGAACAGTGCCATATAGCTGCCTTTTTTACATTTTCTGGTCATATGATTCAACTCCATCTTCTTTTCTCGATTGACTGGACCGTCAGGAACAGCAATACACCGGCCACACTCAGATAATAGACAAGACCGCTGACATCCAGCATATGGCTGCTGACAATGCCGTCAAATACGTCTGTCAGTACGATTTTTCCCAGAAGTCCGGTCAGAGCCCGTTCAAACATGCTCTGCTTTACGAAAAAGGTTCCTATAAGGACTGCCGCTCCGGCTGCTTCCAGTCCAAGGGAAAGGGGGATATGGCCGGTCAGCCGGTATAGGATAAAACACACCAGGGTCCACAGGATAAGGAAACCGACCAGGGAACCTGATGCGGCAGCCGGTATAAAGTTTAAAAGCCCTGGCCAGAGGATGCTGAGCAGCAGTATGCCGAAGGTCCCTGCTGCGGCTATGAGCTGGCTTTCCGTAAGGGAGGAGATGAAAAGCCCAATGGCAATATACACACATCCCAAAAGGAAGAAGGCCAGTATAGATGCATAGTCCTCGGTCAGATAAGCGGTGCCGGCGCTTCGGATGATAAGGGGACAGAGGCAGGCAATGGCCATGGGGACAGCCAAAATAGTGACCATGGAAAGAAATTTTCCCATAACAATGCCCCATACGGATACAGGGGAGGTGAGAAGCAGCTGGTCTGTCCGCGCCCTGTGTTCATCCGACATGCTGCGCATGGTCAGAATCGGCACCGCAATCATAAGTATCATCAGGATGGAATTAAGCGTATAGGAAAAATAGGGGTAACCGTTAATCATATTGTAAACCATGAAATAAATGCCCATGAACATGGTCATGAAAGCAATGAAAACATAGCCTGTCATGGAGCAGAAATAGGATTTCAGCTCCCGCTTATAGATAGCTCTCATTGGGAATCCTCCTCCTTTGATGGGTCTGTGGGGTCTGTGACGCCTTTGTCCTCCCGCAATTTCGGGGAGTCCTCTGTCAGCTCCAGGAATATTTCTTCAAGGGATGCCTTGGAGGGAGCCATGGACAGGATGGGAAGTCGGTGATTGGCCAGGGCGTAAAAAATGGTTTCGCGGATATCTGTATCAGCTTCGGAAGCAATGCCGCCGTCGGGAGCAATGCCGCCGCCGGAACCAATGCCCCTCCTCGAAACACTGCTATCTTCATCCCCTCCAAACTGCAGATTCACCACACAGGTGCCTGCCTCGCCTCCGGCCCCTATACGCTCTATGGACAGACCGTGAATTTCCTCCAGCACAGGCATTACCGTTTCCTCGCTGCCTTTTACCGTCAGCTCCAGGCCCGCGGCGCCTTTTAAACGTTGTTCCAGGTTTTCAGGAGTATCGCTGGCAATCAGCTTTCCGTGGGCAATAATCATGATATGGTCACAGACAGCGCTTACTTCAGACAGGATGTGGGAGCTTAGGATGACGGTATGCTGTTTGCCCAACCCCTTTATCATGTCCCGTATCTCGATGATTTGTTTCGGGTCCAGTCCCACAGTGGGTTCATCCAGGATGATAACAGAGGGCTTCCCTAAAATAGCCTGGGCCATACCCACCCTCTGGCGGTAACCCTTGGACAGATTTCGGATCAGCCGTTTTCTGACGTCCGTAATCTTAACCAGTTCCATCACTTCCTGTATAGCGTCTTTCTGCTCTGCTTTCGGCAGCTTTTTAAGGCAGGCCGCAAATTCCAGGTACTCATCCACGGTCATATCCATATACAGAGGCGGAATTTCCGGCAGATACCCGATGCGTTTTTTTGCGGCTTCAGGCTCTTCCAGTATGTCGTGGCCGTCTATGATGACCTGGCCCTCTGTGGCGCCCAGATAACCGGTCATGATGTTCATGGTAGTGGACTTCCCGGCTCCGTTAGGGCCCAGGAAGCCGTATATCTGGCCGTCTTCCACCCGGAAGCTTAAATGGTCCACTGCCAGATGGCCGCCGTAATCTTTTACAAGATTTTTTACTTCAATCACTGATTGTGTCCTCCTGTCAGTTTTTTATAAACATATTCACCAAACAGTTTTAAAATTAAAATGTGATGAAAATGTGTTTAAATTATAATCTTTTTATAACAATTGTTTTTAAATTTGCAAAATAACGCAAAGAACCGCAAAATGTTGCACTGATTTTTGCGAGAAAAAGTATTGCCCTGCATGGATGGAATTGGTATAATAAAGGGCAGTTGGTAAAAAAATAACATCTATGATGCGTGGGCCCCCTTGGGGGCACCGGAATGGAGGGAACTATGAATCAGATTGATACCATGTCAGTCAATGCAATCCGCGTTCTGGCAGCAGATGCTGTACAGAAAGCCAAATCAGGCCACCCAGGTCTTCCTTTGGGAGCCGCAGCCATGTCCTTTGAGCTGTGGGCAAAACATATGAACCATAATCCTAAGAATCCGGGATGGGAGAACAGGGACCGTTTTATCCTTTCAGGAGGCCATGGCTCCACACTGCTGTATTCCCTGCTTCATCTTTTCGGCTACGGCCTTACAAAAGAAGATATGATGAATTTCCGCCAGATGGATTCCCTGACACCGGGACATCCGGAGTACGGTCATACAGTAGGCGTTGAGGCCACCACAGGCCCTCTGGGCGCAGGGATGGGCATGGCAGTCGGCATGGCCATGGCAGAGTCCCATCTGGCAGCTGTATTCAACAAGGACGGATATCCGGTTGTTGACCATTATACCTATGTGCTGGGCGGCGACGGCTGCATGATGGAGGGCATTTCCTCCGAGGCATTCTCACTGGCCGGTACCCTGGGACTGGGCAAGCTTATTGTATTTTATGATTCCAACCGTATTTCCATCGAGGGAAGCACGGATATTGCATTTACAGAGAATGTACAAAAGCGCATGGAAGCCTTCGGGTTCCAGCTGATTACCGTTGAGGACGGCAATGATCTGGATGCCATCGGCAAAGCCATCGAGGAGGCAAAGGCAGATACCGCACGTCCGTCCTTCATCACCGTAAAGACCCAGATTGGCTACGGCTGTCCCGCTAAGCAGGGCAAGGCCAGCGCTCACGGCGAGCCTCTGGGAGATGACAATGTAAAAGCCATGAAGGAATTCCTGAACTGGCCGTCTATGGAGCCTTTCTATGTACCGGATGAAGTATATGCCAATTATAAGGCATACGCTGAGAGAGGCGCTGAGACAGAGGAAAAATGGAACGCATTATTTGCGGAATACTGCGGGAAATATCCGGAGATGAAGGAATTATGGGATAAATTCTATAATCCGAATCTGGCTAATGATGTTTATGACAGTGAAGACTACTGGGCATTTGAGGACAAGCCGGATGCTACCAGAAGCCTGTCCGGCAAGCAGCTTCAGAAACTTAAGAACCTGATGCCGAACCTGATTGGAGGAGCAGCAGACCTGGCTCCGTCCACTAAGACCTATATGGCTGATATGGGGGACTTCTCCAAGGATAACTATGCCGGACGCAACCTGCATTTCGGCGTCCGCGAGCTGGCCATGTCCGCTATCGGAAACGGTCTTATGCTTCACGGCGGCCTGCGGGCATTTGTGTCCACCTTCTTTGTGTTCAGCGATTATACAAAGCCGATGGCAAGGCTGTCTGCTCTTATGGGTGTGCCCCTTACCTTTGTATTTACCCATGACAGCATCGGCGTGGGCGAGGACGGACCAACCCATGAGCCCATCGAGCAGCTGGCTATGCTGCGCGCCATGCCTAACTTCCATGTATACCGTCCGGCGGATGCCACGGAGACAGCTGCTGCATGGTACAGCGCCGTATCTTCCAAAAAGACTCCTACGGCTCTGGTACTCACAAGACAGAACCTGCCGCAGCTGGCCGGATCCAGCAAGGAGGCATTAAAGGGAGCCTATATACTGGAAGATTCCGCAAAGGAAGTTCCGGATGCCATCATCATTGCCACTGGTTCCGAGGTGGAGCTGGCAGTGGGTGCAAAGGCAGAACTGGCAAAAGAGGGCGTGGATGTGCGTGTTGTCAGCATGCCCAGCATGGACGTGTTCGAGGAGCAGCCTGAGGATTACAAGGAGAAGGTCCTTCCAAAGGCAGTTCGCAAGAGAGTGGCGGTAGAGGCACTGGGCGATTTCGGATGGGGCAGGTATGTGGGCCTTGACGGAACCACCGTCACCATGAAGGGCTTTGGCGCCAGCGCACCGGCGGGACAGCTCTTTAAAAAATTCGGATTTACGGTTGAGAACGTTGTGGCAGCCGTGAAGTCACTGTAGACATAAACAGCTGCTGCTCAATGGCAGTTAAAACCGGACCCATGAAGAACAGACTGCTTCTTCATGGGTCCGGTTTCATTTAAAGCAGGATAAAGATATATTCAGGCAGCACTGTCCGTATTTGTAAAATTGACAAATAGCTTCCCAAATAATATAATATTATTCAAAGCTGTTTAAAGTTATATGGTTTCCGGAAAAGCGAGGTACGGCAGATGAAACAGATACGAAAAAAACATAAGTTTTCTCTGCCGATAACCATCACAGTCTGTATCGCCCTTGCGATTGTCTTTTACTTATCATTATCTTATTTCCTGGAAGGATACCGCAGGGACATCTACGACCGCATCATCAATTCCAATATCTCTGCGCTGAAAGAGACAACCAGCACCCTGATTTCCAAGACAACCGAAGGTTTTGACCATTGCCGGCATGAGATACGCGTGCTGGGAATCGGCATGTCCGAAGAACTGAAGGAAAATGGTTTTGACTCCATTGACGGCCTCAGCAACGGGGACCGCAGTTATCTCAGGGATTTTAACAAAGTGTCTGTGTTCGATTACTGCGTACTGCTGAATGAATCAGGCCGCGGTGTCTACAGCCAGGGGGATAGTGTGAAACCCATCAACCTGTATTCCAGTCAGGCCTATGTGGACTGCCTGAACAGCCCGGACGGGGAGGCGATCAGCTTTATTTCAGACCCGTTCAGCGCTTCGGGGCAGGATGTGGTGGCATTCTCCTGCCGCGCGGGCTCTGTCATACTGATTGGAATTTACAGCCAGGAATCCTTCCGGGCCCTCTATGATTCCACTGCGTTCGGGGACAATGCTTCCTATATGATTACCACTGACTCAGGTCTGATTCTCTCCCGCACCCATGTGAACCGGGAACTGGGAGAGACCCTGAATCTGTTTACATATTTTGAGGAAAATCCCCTGAATGCGGAATTCTTTAAGCCGGACGCCCAGGGCGGCACGGAATACGAACGGGTGCTCTCTGAATTCAGGAACGATAAGGGCGGCAGCGCCGAGATTTATTTTGGGGATTCCCGGTATGAACTTGTGTATGCGCCCATCCCCCGGACCGGCTGGGAGTTCATTTCCTGCGTCTCCTATGACCACATTACGGCGGACGCGGCACAGATTAACCAGGAGACCATCCAGCTGACTATGTTCATCATTGTGCTGATGCTGGGCATGTTTCTGGTGATTGTAATTATGCTGGTATTTGTGGTGCGTGCCAATGCATCCAGGGAAGCTGTTCGCCGCGACCGGATTTTTACACTGATGACCCATTATGTGCCCAATGTCATCGTTATCGGCGACAGTGAAAGCGGTGCCATTGAGTATGCGTCCCGCAACACGGAACAGGTCCTGGGGATTGAGGACGCGTTTGGAAATGCCATAGAAGAGAAGTTCTTAAGCTGTATCAGCGGCAGCGACCGCCAGGCGGTCCTGGATCTCATGAGCCGGATCCGGGAGGGAGAGTGTGTCAGCGGGAGCCTGAAGCTGCATTTTACCCGGCCCGACACCCAAAGGGATATCGTGCTGTCCCTTAACGCCTATCTGATTGCGGAACAGGACAGCAGCCAGCGTTTTATCACTCTGACTTTGGAGGATATCACGGAACGGGAGCAGTCCCGCAGGCGCCTGGAGGAGGCGCTGGAGAGCGAGGCCCGGGCCAATGCTGCCAAGAGCACCTTCCTGGCCAGCATGAGCCATGATATCCGTACGCCCCTGAACGCGGTAATCGGCCTGACCAATCTGGCCCTCTATTCACCGGAAGACAGCAAAAAGGTGACGGAATGCCTTCAAAAAATTGCCAATTCCTCCCAATTACTGCTGGGACTGATTAACGATGTGCTGGACATGTCCAAAATAGAATCCGGTAAAATGCAGCTGGCAGAGACAGAGTTTGAACTGGGTGAATGGCTGTCCGGCGTGGTTACGGTGACCCAGTCTCAGACAGGTGTGCGCAGCCAGCATTTTGATGTCAATGTCTGGAACATTGCCCATGAATTGCTGTGCGGCGATACGGTGCGCCTGGGGCAGGTGCTTACCAACGTGCTGGGAAATGCGGTGAAGTTTACGCCAAAGGACGGGGAAATCTATCTGGATATCACAGAGGTACCATCACAGGATCCTTCATTTGCCAGCTTTGTATTCCGGGTCAGCGATACCGGCGTGGGCATGAGCCGGGAATATATGGGCCGGATTTTCGAGATGTTTTCACGGGACCAGAATTCTTATAAACAGGGAATCCAGGGAACCGGCCTGGGCATGGCCATTACCAAGCGCATTGTGGATCTGATGGGCGGCACCATCCGGGTGGAGAGCGAGCCGGGAAAGGGCACCACCTTTACCATTGGGCTTTCCATCCGTTTAAGCAGCCGCCATGTGCCTCTGGCCGCAGGCTGCGCCATGCTGGTCATCGGCGAGCCGGGAAGTGAGGAAAAGTGCAGGGATGCAGTGGAAAAGCTGGAGGAAATCGGTGTGGATGCTGCCTGGGAGACAGATTATCAGGCAGCCGTCTCCCTGGCGGCCCAAAAGAGGGCGGCGGGCCGTCCTTTCTCCATGGTATTTCTTCCCTATAAAATGCTCCGCTTTGACCGGACCTTAACCGGAGAACAGCTGAAGCGGGATTTAGGCGGGGATACCCTTTTACTTCTGGGACTGAAACCGGATGAGCAGGAGCTGTTTGAGGAGATTAAGCAGAAGGGATTTAAATATACAATCAGCCTGCCTCTGTTCCGGATGAGCCTGTACCGGAAAATTACCGGAATGCTGGGACAGGGGGAGAGCATATCCGGCGGACTGGCAGGGGAGTTAAAAGGCGTGCGTTTGCTGGTGGTGGAGGACAATGCGGTCAACCTGGAAATCGCAGTGGAAATGCTCTCCGGACTCATGGGAGCGGCGGTGGATACTGCCCGGAACGGAGAAGAGGGATGCACCCGTTTTCTGGATGCACCTGAGGATACATATGACGTGATTCTCATGGATTTACAGATGCCGGTTCTGGGAGGACTGGATGCGGCCCGCAGGATACGGGAGAGCATCCATCCCCAGGCAGCGTCCATCCCTATTATAGCCCTGACAGCCAATGCCTTTGAGGAGGATCGCAGGGAAGCTCTTGAGGCAGGGATGAATGGTTTTGTTCCAAAGCCCATAGACTTCGCGGTCCTGGCAAAGGAGATTGGGCGGGTGCGGCGTGAGGGCCGCAGCCTGCGGCTTTTGTTGGCAGAGGACAATGAACTTAACCGTGAGATAGCAGCAGAGCTGATACGGGCCGACGGACAGCAGGTGGATGCGGTGGAAAATGGAAGCCAGGCACTGGAGGCATATCTCAATGCTCCGGACGGCACATATGACGCCATCCTGCTGGATTTGCGCATGCCGGTCATGGACGGCTTTGAGGCAGCGGCAGCTATCCGCAGCAGCCAAAGAAAGAGTGCCGGATCCATTCCTGTCTTTGCGTTTACATCCAGCAGTGAGGATGAAGTGCGGCCAGAGGCGGCGCGGGCAGGATTCGGCGCTGTACTGACAAAGCCCATCAATATGGAACAGCTGCGGGGCCTGCTGGGCTAAAAGGGCTGTCCCTGAACGGCTTGGGCAGCCGGTACGGCAGCGAAACGTGATTAACGAAAACCATACCCGGGGAAGAGGGAGAATAAATATGAAGAAACGGATGGGAATAGGGCTGCTTCTGGTGCTGGTGCTGATATCCGCTGCTACCGGATGCACGGCCGTTTGGGATACCGGGGCCACAGAGGATAAGAAACAGAGCGGCGCGCAGCCGGCTGAGGAGCCGGTTGTGCTGCATGTGTACAATACCATGGGTGAGAATATCAATACGGAGCAGGCGGAAGCCTATATCCACCGCACGATGCCCGGAGTTAAAATTGAGAGCACATATGAAATAGCGCCAAAGATGGAGAATGCCCAGCTGGCAGCGGTGCGCAGCGGAGGCGGCCCGGAAATCCTCTATACACAGGATTATTATACCTATGTCCAGAGCGGTTATCTGAAGGATTTGACCTCCGAACCATTTTTGAAGAACTACATGATCAGCGCCTTAAATGATGCGGAGGTAGGGGGGAAGGTATATGCCCTCCCGGTTGGAAACGGGTATATCTCAGGGCTGATGGTGAACAGACAGCTCCTGGCGGATATGGGATATGATATGCCCCGGACACAGGAAGAGTTTATGGGGCTCTGCCGCCGGATTCAGGAGAGAAGGGAGGAGACCGGGGTACGGGCCTATGCCTTTGGGATGCTTTACAATGACGCAGCAGCAGTGGTGGCCATGCCCTTTCTTCTGGATGCGTACACGGACAGCGAATATGTGCAGTGGCTGAATCTGTACCGGAATAATCCGGCAGGGGTTTCCTTTGAAAATCCGGCATTTGCCCGTGTCCTTAAGGGAATTGATGAGCTGGAAAGCATGGGGCTGTATGAGAACGGAGACTTTCTGATGAGCAGCAAACAGAATCTGCGGGAGGTGGTTCGGGGGAACGCAGTCATGTGTTCGGTGAGCTATGTGGACTATGCGGTTCATTTTGAAGAGAAGCTCAGGGATGTGAACGGGGTCCCAAGCTTTAAAATAGAAAAGGACGGCAAACAGGTATGGGTGAAGGCCGAGGACTTTGTATTCATACCATATATGGGAAGAACCAGGGAGGATCGCTGGCTGGCCACCAACGGGGACTGGTATCTGGGAATCAATGCAAACATAACAGACGAGACTGTCCTCAGGGCCTGCCGCCTGTATCTGGAATATGTGGCCTCCACAGAGTTTGCGCCGGAATATTACAGTGCTTCGGTTCCCGTGGGCGCTACCACCTACTACCGGCGGGATGACACATTAAATTATGATTATTTTCAGAATACCCATCCTGAATTTTACCAGTGCCTTACAGAACACTCCATTGTGAAAAATCCTTACCAGTTTTACGGTTCGGATTTGTTTACCTTTGCCCTGCGCCATTACCTGTGCGGACAGAACTATTATGCGGGTCTGGAAGGCGCCAGCTCCTACATGAAGATTGGCGGCACAGAAGGGATGCTGGAGGCGCTGGAAGAATACCGCACAACAGGGAAAAACCGTTACCAGGTCCCGGACCATGTGGTCGGGAAGACAGATAAGACATACAATTATGTGCGTATATTTTCCCGCTCCAATGAATCAGCTCTGGGAAACCTGCTGGCTGATGCCCTGCGCCAGTACACGGGCGCAGATCTGGCCGCCATCAATGCAGGAACTCTGACAGCAGAGCTTGAGGAAGGGGAGATAACAGAGTCTGATTTGGCCACCTCCATGCTCTACGGCCTGAACAACCATGTGGTCACTGTGCGCTGCAAGGGCGCCAACCTGATATCCATACTCTCCACCAATAACCTGACCGATGCGGTGAGAGCGGACCAGTCCAGTGTGTTCGGCGGCATGGTGATTCCCTCCGGTTTCACCTATACCATTACCTACGAACCGCTGGAGGATAATGCGTATGGGGGACAGGCGGAAATCAGCGATGTCCGCCTGTCAAACGGAGAAACGATAGACCCTGACGCCTGGTATACGGTGGCGACCACGGATTATGAGCTGGGGGGAAGCGACGGCTGGGACGCGTTTACGGTGCTCCCTCCGGACAAGCCGGCACAGCTGCCTGAGGGGATTGCCCTCTACCAGAGCTTTGACCCTGGAAATGAGAGCGCCTGCAGGTTATTTGACCTGAGTACGGATACCTATGACGAGCAGTATCAGCAGATAACGGACTGGGCCAGAAATCAGCCCAACATCATTGACGCGGTGATTGCCTATATTGAGAGCCATAGTGAAAACGGAGTGCTTGAGCCGGTCACCATTGACGGAAGGATCCGGATTGTCAATATGCCGGAGGGGCTGGATGTGGAGAAAAACAAGATCCGCCTGGATTGACGGCGGTGAAAGGGAATTCCTGGCGGCAGGAGCAGCCGGCAGCAAAGAGCCGGAATAAAAGCCGATGATTTCACAGATACGGATGAAATCATCGGCTTTTCATTTAATAAGCGTTCCTTTCCTCAATATTAATATTTAGTTTCGTCACATCCCTGAACCATGTATTTGGTTTCATCTGGGACCGGCATCATGGGCTCCTCACCGGCTTCCGTGCTGCCAAACTTAAACTGCCCAACCAGATTTTTGAGGATCTGGGCCTGCCCGGACAACTCTTCGCTGGCAGCCGCGCTTTCCTGTGCTGTAGCTGAATTTGTCTGGACGACGCTGGAAATCTGGTCTATGCCCTGTGTGACCTGTCTGGCGGAGGACGCCTGGTCTGCACTGGCCGCGGAAATCTCATTGATGGCCGCGGATACATCCTCAACGCCATTTACCACTTCGTCCAGAGCCAGGGCTGTCTCACTGGCGATTTTGGTGCCGCGTTCCACCGCATGAAGGGATCCCTCAATCAGTGATGATGTATTTTTAGAAGCATCGGCGGATTTTCCTGCAAGATTGCGTACCTCGTCCGCCACCACCGCGAACCCTTTGCCTGCCTCTCCTGCCCGGGCGGCTTCTACCGCGGCGTTCAGCGCCAGGATATTTGTCTGGAACGCGATATCCTCAATTGTCTTTATGATCTTACTGATTTCACCGGACCCTTGATTGATGTCATCCATGGCTGTCAGCATTTCCTTCATGCGCTGGCTGCTTTCTTTTGCCTGGTCCATTACGGAGGCAGCTTTTTCGCTGGCTGTTTTCGCATTGCCGGCATTTTTATCTATATGATTGGAAATCTCGTTTACAGTAGCAGCTAATTCCTCTATGGAGGATGCCTGCTCGGTCGCCCCCTGGGAGAGTGCCTGGGCTCCTGCCGCCACCTGTTCAGAGCCGCCGGCCACCTGCTCGGCACTCTGGTCAATGTTCCTTAAAACTGCTGATATCTCCTTTAATATTTTGTACATGGAGTCGGAGAGTGATTTAAAATCCCCCACATATAAATCCTGGGACTGGCTGGTGATGGCAAAGTTACCTGCGGCCATCTGGCTCAGTCCCCAGTCAATATCATTGATAATATTGCTTATGGAATCAGTAATGAGACGGGTGGCTTCGGATAGTCTGCCCGTTTCGTCTTTGGAATGTATGACGGGTACCTGTGACTTTAAGTCACCTTCCGACAGTTTCTGGATCCTTTCCGTGCAGATGTGGATGGGATTGCCGATTTTCTTGGCCAGCCAATAAGCGATTGCCACTGCAGCAATCAGTGATATTACTAACAGAGCGCATGTGATTCCAATGGAAGTAAGGGTCGCTCCCATAAAATCCGATGTGGGTGCCGTGATGGCCATGCCCCATCCGTCTGTGCCGGCGATTGGAGAGTAGGCGGCCAGCTTCTGCACACCGTTAATTTCATATTTGTCAAAGCCGCTTTCGCCCTTTCTTATTTTTCCATGTATGGCAGCCAGCCTGGCCAGTGATGAATCGGATTTCGCTTCCTCTTCTATGTTTTGTGTCATGATTGTGCTGGCGGTGTTGTCCGCAATGGTATAACCATCTGAATTGATGGCATAAGCTGCGCTGTTATCGCTGATGTGCACTTGCGAAACAATATCATTTAAAAATGTACTCTGCGGAACAAAGAATACCACGCCTGCGATTGTTGTATTAGGCCGTCCGTCCTTCCATAAGGGAGCAGCCACAATAATGGACAGTTCTCCGTTGACTTTGCTGACCAAAGGATCGGATATATTGGCCTGGCCGGCCATGGCTTTATGGAAATAATCCCGGTCAGAATAGTCCTTGCCGTCAAGGGCGCTGATTCCATCCGGCCCTATGATGTTCCCTCTCTGAAAACCGTACTGTTTTACCTTGTCATCAATCAGAAGCTGCTTATTCCCAGTGCTCTGCTGGGGATCCGTCAGCCGCGCAATGGTTCCTGTGTCGATAGCCACGTTAAGATAGGATGTAAGTTCATTTGCAACCTTGTCGGACGCGATTTTGACGGTTTCCCTGAGCGTCTGCTCCAACAGCTGATTGGTACTGCTGTAATTCAGACAGATGCCGGCACCCCCTAAAATGCTCAGGCATATGACAACAGTCAGTGACATGCATAATAAAATTTTTCCTTTGATACTTTTCATCTTACTTTTACCCCTCTTTTGTGCTGATGGATTTAATATACATACTATCTTATATATTCGACACATTTTTGGAAAAAAGAAGAGGATCTATGCAGATTTAAGGTTATATATTCGTATATTTTTTAATATATTACCGGTTTTTCAAGTTAAAAAGGCTCTAAGGAAATTCAGGAAAGCCAATGCCGGGCCGGATTCCCTTATCCATAACCTTGCTCCTGAGCGGATCGGATGCAGGGGGAGAACAGCGGACACGACGCTGTCTTTCCATGGAAACAGATTGAGTCCTTTCCCAAGAGATTGAAATGCTGGCCAATCTGCTCAGCATCATAAAGAAATGCCCCGGAGATGGAAAATGTAACATCTCCGGGGCATTTCTTTATGTGTAACAGTGCATCCTGTCTCTTTACTGGTCCTTTTTGGCAGATTCCACCTCAGCCATTTTCATAGCCCTTACCTTAAGGGGCAGTCCGAACAGGGTAATGAAGCCGTCTGCGTCATGATGGTCGTACAGGTCGCCTGTGGTGAAGGAAGCCAGGGACTCACTGTATAAGGAGTATGGGGATGTGGTTCCGGCCTTGATGATATTGCCCTTGTACAGTTTGAATTTCACTTCGCCTGTCACATATTCCTGGGTGGACTCAACAAATGCCTGGACAGCCTCGCGCAGAGGTGTAAACCACTTGCCCTCATAAACAATCTGGGCCAGCTTATCAGCCATGGTCTTTTTCGTCTCCATGGTGGCACGGTCTAATACCAGCTCCTCTAACTGCTGATGGGCCTCCATGAGAATGGTTCCGCCCGGTGTCTCATACACGCCGCGGGACTTCATGCCAACCACACGGTTTTCCACGATGTCCACAATGCCGATGCCGTGTTTTCCGCCCAGCTCATTTAACTTGCGGATAATATCGGAAACCTTCATCTTCTGTCCGTTTACGCTGGTGGGAACACCTTTTTCAAAGGTCATGGTCACATACTCGCCCTCATCCGGTGCTTTTTCGGGAGTCACGCCAAGTACAAGCAGATGCTCGTAGTTGGGTTCCTGTGACGGATCTTCCAACTCCAGGCCCTCATGGCTGATATGCCATAAGTTCCTGTCACGGCTGTAGCTGCTGTCTGCGGAGAAAGGCAGGTCAATGCCGTGCTGCTTGCAGTATTCAATCTCGTCCTCGCGGGACTGCATGGTCCATACATCGGTCATGCGCCAGGGAGCGATAATTTTGATATCCGGGGCCAGGGCCTTGATACCCAGCTCAAAACGAATCTGGTCATTGCCCTTGCCGGTAGCGCCGTGGCATATGGCTGAGGCGCCTTCTTTACGTGCAATATCAACCAGTCTCTTGGCAATGGCAGGACGGGCCATGGAGGTGCCTAAGAGGTATTTGTTTTCATATACTGCATTGGCCTTTACGCAGGGCATGATGTAATTGTCGCAGAAATCATCCACTAAATCTTCGATATATAATTTGGAGGCACCGGATAATTTGGCTCTCTCGTCCAGTCCGTCTAATTCGCTGCCCTGACCGCAGTCAATGCAGCAGCAGATGACTTCATAACCAAAATGCTCCTTTAACCACGGAATGATTGCGGTGGTATCCAGTCCGCCGGAATAAGCTAAAACTACTTTTTCTTTCATATTGATATCCTCCTGAGATTGCTGTACTGATTGAACTTTCATAAATATACAACATTATGTGATAAAATGCAAGTGCTAAATAAAAATATTTAAAAGATGTTGCATATTATGCATTTATAATGTATAATTATGAAATCCAAACGGGAACCAGGAAACAGGGTTCACAGAAATGCTTCTTTTCATTTAAAGAAAAACTGACTATAATGAAGGCAGCAGCCAATATTTATAAATATAAGGAGATACGGATATGATTAAGGCAGGTATTATCGGTTCCACAGGATATGCGGGAGGAGAGCTGGCAAGGCTCCTGCTCCAGAGGGATGACATAGAGATTAAATGGTATGGTTCCAGAAGCTACATAGACCAGAAATATGCATCCATCTACCAGAACATGTTCCGAATCGTGGACGACGCGTGTATGGATGATAATATGAAGGAGCTGGCAGAACAGGTGGATGTGGTGTTCACCGCCACCCCTCAGGGACTGTGCGCCTCCCTGATGGACGAGGACGTATTATCTAAAGTAAAGGTCATTGATTTAAGCGCCGACTTCCGTATTAAGGATGTGTCGGTTTATGAGAAATGGTATAAGCTGACCCATGCATCCCCGCAGTTTATCGGTGAGGCCGTATACGGGCTGCCTGAAATCAACCGGGAAAAGGTGAAGAAGGCCAGGCTCATTGCCAATCCTGGATGTTTCCCCACCTGCTCCTTCCTGTCCACCTATCCTCTGGTAAAGGAAGGGCTCATCGACCCCAATACCCTTATCATTGATGCCAAGTCAGGCACATCCGGCGCAGGCAGGGGAAGCAAGGTGGACAGTCTGTACTGTGAGGTCAATGAGAATATTAAGGCTTACGGGGTGGCCTCCCACAGACATACGCCGGAGATAGAGGAGCAGCTGTCCTATGCAGCAGGAAAACCGGTAACCATCAGCTTCACCCCTCACCTGGTACCCATGAACCGCGGAATCCTGGTGACAGCCTATGCATCCCTTACAAAGGAAGTATCCTGCGAGGAGGTAAAGGCTGTGTACGATAAATATTATGGGGATGAATATTTTGTGCGCGTCCTGGAAAAGGATGTGGTGCCCCAGACCCGGTGGGTGGAGGGCAGCAATTTTGCAGACGTGAATTTCAAGATAGACACCAGGACCAACCGGGTGGTTATGATGGGAGCCATTGACAACATGGTCAAAGGAGCGGCAGGCCAGGCCATACAGAACATGAACCTGATGTTCGGCCTGCCGGAGAATACGGGGCTTAAGCAGATTCCCATTTTCCCCTGATGGTTCAGGCTGTTGGTTTGATGACATCTCTGAAAAGGATGAAAGAGGGAAAGAGAAAGGAAATATGAGATCATGGCAGGTACAATGGATATCCTTATCCGCGAAATGACAATAGCGGATTACGACCAGGTTTACGGCCTGTGGACAGAAATCAAGGGCTTTGGAATCAGAAGTATTGACGATTCACGGGAGGGCGTGGAGCGCTTTCTTGGGAGGAATCCCACTACCAGTGTGGTGGCTGTCCAGAACGGTCATATTATAGGAAATATCCTCTGCGGCCATGACGGCAGGACCGGTTGTTTTTATCATGTGTGCGTGGCGCCGGGATACAGGAAACACGGCATTGGATACCGCATGGTGCGTTTTGCCATGGAGGCCCTTCAGAAAGAAGGAGTCAGCAAAATCAGCCTGATTGCGTTTAAGGGTAATGAGGTGGGAAATGCGTTCTGGCAGGGAATCGGGTGGCAGGAACGGGAGGATGTGAATACATACGAATTCATACTGAATGAGGAAAACATCACCCGGTTTGTACGGTAAAATGAAAGGATAGTGCACCGTGATAAAGGCAGGTGCATCTTCATATGACATAAAGGTATGGAAATAAATGGAGGAATGAGTGATATGGATGAGACAGGCATGGGAATCAAAATCATAACCGGCGGCGTAACGGCTGCCAGGGGCTTTAAGGCTGCTTCAACAGCAGCCGGAATCAAATATAAGGACCGTCAGGACATGGCTATGATTTACAGCCAGGAGCCCTGCAGGTCGGCAGGAACCTTCACCACCAATATTGTGAAGGCGGCTCCTGTAAAATGGGATAAGAACCAGGTGACAAGCGGGGCGCCTGCCCGGGCAGTGGTTATAAACGCAGGCATTGCCAATGCCTGCACCGGAGAGGAAGGCATGGGGTACTGCGGACAGACAGCAGAGGCAGCGGCCCTGGCCCTGGGAATTTCTGCTGAAAGCGTCCTGGTGGCATCCACAGGCGTCATCGGCATGCAGCTGCCCATGGACAGGATTACGGCAGGGGTCAAGGCCATGGCTCCTTTGCTGGACGGAAGCCTTGAGAGCGGCACAGGCGCATCCAGGGCCATTATGACCACGGATACAAAGAACAAGGAGGTGGCTGTCCGGTTTGAGCTGGGAGGAACCACGGTGACCATGGGAGGCATGTGCAAGGGATCCGGTATGATTCATCCCAATATGTGTACCATGCTAAGCTTTGTGACTACAGATGCGGCCATCAGCAAAGAGCTGCTCCAGGAGGCACTCAGCCAGGATATCCAGGATACATACAACATGATTTCCGTGGATGGGGACACATCCACCAATGACACGGTTCTCCTTCTGGCAAACGGTCTGGCCGGCAACAAAGAAATTACAGAGAAGAATGAGGATTACCATACCTTCTGCAGAGCCTTAAAGATTGTAAACGAAACGCTAGCGAAGAAAATGGCAGGCGACGGCGAGGGCTGCACCGCTCTGTTTGAGGTAAAGGTAGTGGGGGCAGAGACTAAGGAACAGGCCAAGATTCTGGCAAAATCAGTAATCTGCTCCAGCCTTACCAAGGCAGCCATCTTCGGCCATGACGCCAACTGGGGCAGGATACTCTGCGCCATGGGTTATTCCGGGGCACAGTTTGATCCGGAAAAGGTGGACCTGTATTTTGAGAGCGCGGCAGGAATGATGCAGATTATTAAGGACGGCGTGGCCGTGGACTACAGCGAGGAGCAGGCTACCCGGATACTGTCAGAGCCGGAGGTGACGGCTGTGGCCGACATCAAGATGGGGGATGCAAAGGCCGCTGCGTGGGGCTGCGACCTGACCTTTGACTATGTTAAGATTAATGCAGATTACCGCTCATAACGAGCCACTGCACTAAGCTCGAAAAAGACCTCGCCAAGTGCCAGTGACATGTATCGCACGTAAGCGCCTGAAGGACAGGCGCTAAGGGCTCATAAGGAGGAGTAAAGGAGGAGTATGAAAATGAATTTGGAACCAATGCAGAAGGCGGCCGTGCTCATTGAGGCACTGCCTTATATCCAGCGTTTTAACAGGAAAATCGTGGTGGTAAAATACGGCGGAAGCGCCATGGTGGATGAGGAACTGAAGAAAAAGGTTATACAGGATGTGGTGCTTCTTAAGCTGGTAGGTTTTAAGCCCATCATTGTGCACGGAGGCGGGAAGGAGATCAGCCGCTGGGTAGGCAAGGTGGGAATGGAGGCCCAGTTTAAGAACGGACTCAGGGTTACAGACGAACCCACCATGGAGATTGCCGAGATGGTCCTTAATAAAGTCAATAAGAGCCTGGTCCAGCTGGTCAGTGAGCTGGGCATCAATGCGGTGGGAATCAGCGGCAAGGACGGCATGATGCTTAAATGCCGTAAGAAATACGCCGGCGGAGAGGACATCGGGTTTGTGGGAGATGTGGAGGAAGTGAATCCCAAAATCATATATGATTTGCTGGAAAAGGATTTTCTGCCCATCATCTGTCCCATAGGCTTTGATGAGGATTTCCTGAGCTATAACATCAATGCGGATGACGCGGCCTGTGCCATTGCCACGGCAGTGGAGGCGGAAAAGCTTGCTTTCCTCACGGATGTGGAGGGCGTGTATAAGGATTATGAGGATAAGTCCTCCCTTATTTCCGAGATGACGGTGGAGGAGGCCCAGAATTTTGTGGACAGCGGAATGCTGGGAGGCGGTATGCTTCCCAAGCTTCAAAACTGCATCAACGCCATAAAAAACGGCGTATCCAGGGTGCATATCCTGGACGGGCGTATTCCTCATTGCCTGCTGCTGGAAATCTTTACTGACAAGGGTATTGGAACCGCTATCTATAATTCCGAAGAAGATGAGAGGTATTATCATGGCTGATAAACAGTTGATGGAACGGGCAGAACAGGCCCTTTATAAGGTGTACAACCGGTTCCCTGTGGTGTTTGACCATGGGGAGGGAGTGAAGCTCTACGATACAGAGGGAAACGAGTATCTGGATTTCGGCGCTGGCATTGCGGTCATGGCGCTGGGCTATGGGGATGAGGAGTATACAAAGGCCGTGGAGGAACAGCTTCACAAGCTGACCCATATTTCCAATCTGTTTTACAACCAGCCCTCCATTGAGGCCGGCGAGAAGCTGCTTCAGGTATCCCATATGGATAAGGTGTTTTTCACAAACAGCGGTACCGAGGCCATTGAGGGAGCTCTTAAGATTGCAAAGCGCTATCACTATAACAAACTTCATGAAACCATGGGAGACGGCTGCGACGGCTGCGAGGACGCGGAGCCGGACATGACCGGGGAAATCATTGCCATGAACCATTCCTTCCATGGAAGGAGCCTGGGCGCCCTGTCCGTCACCGGCAATGCCCACTACCAGGAGCCCTTTAAGCCCCTTATACCGGGAATCCGCTTTGCAGATTTCAATGACCTGGACAGCGTGAAGAAGCTGATTAACAGTAAGACATGTGCGGTTATTATGGAGACCATCCAGGGAGAGGGAGGTATCTATCCTGCCACGGAGGAATTCTTAAAAGGGGTCAGGGCCCTGTGCGATGAACACGACCTGCTCCTTATACTGGATGAAATCCAGTGCGGCATGGGCCGTTCCGGGGAAATGTTTGCCTGGCAGCATTACAGCGTGAAGCCGGACGTGATGACAGTAGCCAAGGCACTGGGAAACGGACTTCCCGTAGGCGCTTTCCTGGCATGGGGCAAAGCGGCCAGTGCCATGGTTCCGGGCGACCACGGCACCACCTATGGCGGCAATCCGCTGGTGACGGCGGGAGCCGGCGCAGTGCTTGATATTTTTGAGAAACGCCGTATCACGGAACATGTAAAGGAGATTGGGTCCTATCTCTACGAGAAGCTGGAGGAGCTGTCAAAGGAACTGGATTGCATCAGGGCACACCGGGGAATGGGATTGATTCAGGGGCTGGAGTTCTCTGTACCGGCAGGCCCCATTGTGTCAAAGGCGCTGCTGGAACAGAAGCTGGTGTTAATCAGCGCCGGGACCAATATCATCCGTTTCGTTCCGCCTCTGGTGATTGAGAAGGCGGATGTGGACGAGATGATGAAACGTCTTAGGGCAGCGGCAGCAGAGTAGGGAATCGGTAACAGCGCAGGGAATAAGCAGCAGAGCAGGAATTAGCAGCAGAGTAACGGTAACGGACCAGGGAATCGGTTTAGAGAAAAAATCGGTTTTAAAGTAAGAATAGGCGGGTAGGGCAAAGGAAGATGCCCTGCCCGCCAAAGGCGGCAGGAAATACCTGTGTTACAGGGACCTGCCGTTTTTTTTGTATGGCGGCCCCTTTCCTTAAGTAAATCTTTCGTTTTCATTTATGAAATGTTATGAAAATACAGGATGAAATATTTATGGCAAACCTATATAATAGCCTTATTAAATGAACAGCAATGGCGCAAATGTTTATTTTTTGTTGTATAAGTATGCCATATGTGATATAACTGTATTAATATAAATAATACAGTATCCGCTGGTATTAAGGAGGGAGTCATGGGAACAGAGAAAAAAGCTGGTGATTTAGAGGAAATCCATGTTTTGGAAGGCATTTCAGAGTCTGAGGAAATTGACCGCCGCGTGGAGGAGCTGATGGCTCCGGAGGAGGAAGGAAACGGAAAGAAAAAGAAGAAAAAGCAAAAGACCGGACACCGGTCATCGGAGGGAGGCTTTCACCCTGTCCGGCGCTTTAAGGGGTTCAGCCGGAAGCGCAAGATAATCACGGTCCTGGTACTGGCGGCAGTGGTTTTGTTTGGGTTCTCCCGTATGTCCGGAGGAAAGAAGGAGCTGGGGATCCCGGTTGCCGTGATGCCTCTTGCCAAACAGGACGTTCAGGAAAAGCTTACGGTAAGCGGTCCTGTATCAGGCACAGACAGCGTGGATGTGGTGTCCAATATTCATGCGGAAATCACTGCCATGAATGTGAAGGAAGGCGATACCGTGACGAAAGGACAGGTGCTGGCTGTGGTGGACAGCACGGATCTGGAGCGGGAAGTGCAGATTGCCCAGAACGCCTACGACCTTGCTGTGGCTAATAAGCAGGAAAAAGATAAGGAAGCAGCCCTTGGATACGAAAAGGCGGTCCAGGATTTCCAAAAGGCCAGCCTGGATCACAGCAGGAACAGCCAGCTCTTTGCCACCGGCGATATTTCACAGATGGAGCTGGAAGCCAGCGCCAATGCCCTGAATGACGCCAGAAGGCAGATGGAAGGCTATACGGTTGAGAATGGGAGAGGCGTTGCGGATTCGTCCTACGGCATACAGATACAGAACGCAGCCTTTGATTTGGAAAAGAAAAAAGAAGAACTGGATAATACCCAGATAAAGAGCACCATTGACGGCACCGTGGTCCGTGTCAATTCCAAGGTGGGCCAGTTTGCGGATAAGGTGGAGGATGATAAACCTATTCTCAGCATCGAGAATCTGGAGCAGCTGGAGCTGGAAATCAAGGTAAGCGAGTTTTCCATCGGCAAGGTAAAGGTGGGACAGATGGCGACCATCACAGCGGATATCCTGGACGGTGAGACTGCAGAAGGCGAGGTCGTAAAGATATCGCCCACAGGCGAGGAAAAAGGCGGCGGATCTACGGAGAGGGTTATTCCCACTACCATACGGGTGGACGGTGGAAGCTCAAAGCTTATTGCGGGAATCACGGCAAAAGCAGAACTTTTAATCAGGGAGGCAAAGGATGTTTTCGTCGTTCCCTCATCGGCGCTTTTTGACGACGGGGAAGTGACATACATAGCCATTGTGCAGGATATGAAGGTTAAACGAATACCTGTGACCATGGGAGTGGACGGCGACGTGGTGGTAGAGGTCATTCCCACAGACGGTACAGTGCTGGAGGAGGGAATGCAGGTTATCACCAATCCGGGACCCCATCTCATGGACGGTGCTGCCGTGCTGATCACCCAGTAGCAGGAGGCGCCGTATGAAGAAGTGGATGAAGTTTTTACACAGGGACAGCATGATTCAGGAAGAGGTCTATGACGGACCCCTGATTAAGCTGGAGAATCTGGTCAAGATATATGATACCGGGGCCATTAAGGTACTGGGACTTAAGAAAATAAACCTTACCATTGAACGGGGGGAGTTTGTGGCCATTATGGGACACTCCGGCTCCGGAAAATCCACCCTGATGAATATACTCGGGTGTCTGGACCGGCCCACCCTGGGCCATTACTACCTGGACGGCATTGACGTGGCAGACATGACGCCGGACCAGCTCTCCGATATCAGGAACCGGAAAATCGGGTTTGTGTTCCAGTCCTTTAACCTGATATCCAGGACATCGGCCCTTAAGAATGTGGAGCTGCCCATGACCTATGCCAGGGTGCCAAAGGCCAAACGGGCGGTCAGGGCCCAGCTGCTATTGGAACGGGTGGGGCTGGGAGCCAGGAAGGAACATATGCCAAACGAGCTCTCCGGAGGCCAGAGGCAGAGGGTTGCCATAGCCAGAGCTCTTGCCAATGAACCGCCCTTAATTCTGGCAGACGAGCCCACAGGAAACCTGGATACCGCCTCCTCGGTGGAAATCATGGAGCTGTTTACAAAGCTTCACCAGGAAGGGGCTACCGTGGTGCTGGTTACCCATGAGGAGGATATAGCAGCCTTTGCCCACCGCGTTATACGGTTCAGCGACGGGCAGATACAGAGTGACAAATTGAATGCGTCCGGGGTGACTTCTGAGGACGGGAAGGGGGGAGAGCAGAATGCTGATTGAAAACATGAAGATGGCATTTTCAGCCATCCGGTCCAATAAGATGCGTTCCGCCCTGACTATGCTGGGAATCATCATCGGCATTGGTTCCGTCATAGCCATCGTGTCCATCGGAGATACCATGCGCGGACTTTTCTCTGATTTATACAAGGATGTGGGTATTACCCAGGCCTATATATCCATTGGTTACTGGGTGGATGATGTGCGGCAGAGCGATTATTTTACCCTGGACGAGATGGAGCGGGCCAAGGAGGCCTTTAAGGACCAGGTCGCCTATATAGACAGCAGTGCCTATACCAGCAGTGATGCCGAGTATAAACGGACTAAGATTAAATTTGACTATCAGGGAATTGACTACAATTACCAGGATGTGCAGCCGGTGAACGTGGTGTACGGCCGCTATCTCAACGAGGGAGACATCCTGGGAAGAAGGAAGAACGTGGTCATGGATACCAAGAGCGCCCAGATGCTGTTCGGCACTGAGAATGCGGTTGGGCGGTCCTTCAGAACCACCTTATATGGTTCTACCGACGACTTTACGGTGGTGGGCGTGTACCGCAAGGAGGTCAACGCCTTCCAGGCCCTGATGATGGGCAACAGCGATGACAAGGGTTCGGCATTCATTCCATACACCCTTCTGACCTGGCCCAACGACTATTTTTACCAGCTCCATGTGTATGCAAAGGACGATGTGAACCTGGACCAGTTCTTCAGCCAGTTTAAGGCATATGCGGCCAAGATGCACGGCAGGCAGCCGGAGGATATGTACATGTATACGGCCATGCAGGAAATGACCTCAGTGGACAGCATGATGGGCAGCCTGTCCATGGCAGTGGGCGGTATCGCGGCCATTTCGCTGATGGTGGGCGGAATCGGCATTATGAATATCATGCTGGTGTCCGTGACGGAGCGTACCAGGGAAATCGGCATCCGGAAAGCCCTGGGAGCAAGGACCAGGGATGTGTTAATACAGTTTTTGACGGAGTCAGCCATATTATCGGCCTGCGGCGGCATTATCGGTGTCATACTGGGAGTGGGAACCGTATCCCTGGGAGGATTCCTTCTGGGATTTGCGGTGGTCATAAAACCGGGGGTCATCGTGGTTGCAGTGTCATTTTCAGCAGTGGTCGGTATCTTTTTTGGATTATATCCTGCATCCAAGGCAGCCAAGGCAGACCCGATAGACGCGCTGCGTTACGAATAGACGGGACATCCCGACGGAGCAAATCAAGGATGCGGCCGGAGGATTTCAAAGGATGCGGCCGGAGGAAATCAAGAATCGAGACAGGAGGAAAGCAAGTGAGACGGATGAGCGGTACATGGAAGAGAGCAGGAGCCATGGGATTGGCCCTGATGCTGGCCCCGGTTCCGGGTATGCTGCGGCCGGTGACTGCATGGGCCAGCCCGGAGTTTGCCTATTCTGCGGACAAATGGGCGGCGCTGAGGGATGATGTGCTGGAATACGGGGAGCTGGCTGACCTGGTCCACGAATACAATGCCACGGTTATTAATAACCGTTTGGAATACGACGACTACAGGGGCAAGGACCACGATGAAATGAAAAATGCCTACCAGGACATTGCCGACAGGCTCTATGATTCCAGCGATAAGATGATGGATTCCGTCAATGAGGACCAGCCGGGATACGCGGGAACAGCGGTGGGGGCCATAAGCGCCCGCCTTCAGGCTGAACAGAACCAGGAGCTGGCTGATTCACAGAATGAGGACGGACGGGTGAAGAAGCTGGAGTACGACAGACAGGAGGCTGTTCTAGTAAAGGATGCCCAGACAAAGATGATATCCTACTGGCAGAAGGCCAAGGCGCGTCCTGCCCTGGAGGAGGATGTGAACCAGGCCAGGTCAAAGTATGAGGCCATGGCAGTGAAAGCAGGCCAGGGCATGGCTACCCAGGCTGAGCTGCTTGGGGCCCGGGAAAAGATGGAGGCAGCCCAGGCAGCCCTGGAGACCAATGACAGGGAGAGGGACGGACTGCGCAGAGAGCTCTGCGTCATGACGGGTTGGGATCACGATGCCCAGCCGGATATCAGGGAAGTGCCGGTGCCGGATGCCGGGGAGATGGATCAGATTGACCTGGAGTTTGATAAGGAAAGGGCCATAGAGCAGAACTTTACCCAGACAGCCAATGAGCGCCGTCTGACATTTACGGGTAACGGGACCCAGTGGGATGTGATGAACCAGAAGGTGGAGACAGGCCGCAGGCAGATTGAGGCGGATGTGGAAGCCAGATATAAGCTTTTGGAGCAGGCCAGGGCTGATTATGAACAGGCGGCGGGCGAGCTGGAGCTGGCCCGTACCGGGGCCCAGACAGCTGAGCGCAAATACAGCCTGGGCATGATTTCCAAAAATGAATATACACAGCAGCAAGGAACCATGGCCTCCAGCCAGTCTGCATGCGATACGGCAGGCCTGAAATACAGGCAGGCCCTGGAGGATTACAGATGGGCGGTCAACGGCCTTGCACAGACAGAGGGGGCATAGGATATGGTGAAAAAATACTTACTGCTCTTCATGGGCCTCTTCTTTGCCTGCCTGTACCCTCTGGAGGCCCATGCAGATGCAATGCCCGATGTCATTCGTTATGAGGAGTTAGAGACGCTGGTAAAAGCCAGCAGCCCCCAGATACAGATGGAACAGGCGCAGTATGACAGCCGCCTGGCGCGGTACGAGAATGCCAGGGAGGAAATTATGGAAACCAGACGTCTTCTCAGGGAGGAGGCCGAGGACCTGGAGAAGAACGGGGACAAAGACAGTGCCGGACAGTACCGGGCCCAGGCCAAGACCCTGGAGGATGCGGCCAAGGATATGGATAAGCAGATTCGCTCGGCCCAGGGCAGCCAGGCGTCCATGTCCCTTCGCAGGATGGAGGATACCGTACTCTGGACAGCCCAGAATCTTATGGGTACCTATAACACCCTTAAAGCGGAACAGGAGGCGGCTTTGGCTCAGGCGGAGTGGAAACAGAGCCAGTATGAGAAGCTGCTGCGCCAGGTCCAGACAGGAAGCGCCTCTGCCGCCCAGGCGGACCAGGCAGGAAAAGAGGCTGATGCGGCCGCTGCCAAGGCAAAGGCTGTACAGGACGAGATGGAACGGGTGAAGAAGGAATTATTCATTCTCACCGGATATCCGGAAGGCTCCCAGGCAGAAGTCGGTCCCATGCCAGCGCCCCGGCCTGAGCGTGTCCTGGAAATGGGAGGCAGCACCGACAAATGGCGCGCACTGGGCAACAATTATTCCCTGAGGGAACAGAGGAGCGGAGGAGCCAGCTCCAATAAAGAACTCCATGCCCGTCAGCGGGATATCCGCCAGAGTGAGGAGGCTATGTACGGCCAGCTGGATACTCTGTATCAGGATGTCCTGGCCAGCCAGACACTCTGGACCAGCGCAGCAACATCCATGGCATCCCAGGAAGCCGCGTTCCAGGCAGCATCCAACAAGCTGGCCCTGGGAATGCTGTCGCGCCAAGAATATCTGGAGGCAAAAGCGGCCTACATGGACGCCGCCGCTGCCAAAGAAAGGGCAGACACAGGCTTCCAGCAGGCCATGGATACATATGACTGGGCTCTGAAGGGTTTCATGACATAAATAATGACATAAATACCATCGGATTTCATCTATTGGTTGTATAATCCCTTACCGCTTCATCATCCGGTAACCCACTCCCACGTGGGTCTGGATGTACTGGGGCTGTGAGGGATTTTTTTCAATCTTTTTCCGCAGGGAGGCCATGAAAACGCGGAGGGAGGCCACGTCCCCTTCCCAGGCAGCGCCCCATATTTCCCGGGTTATGTAGGAGTGGGTCAGGACCTTTCCCACATTGTGGGCAAGGAGGCAGAGAAGTTTGTATTCATAGGGAGTCAGGTGCAGTTCCTCCCCGTCCAGGCAGGCGCATCCCGCCGCATAGTCAATGGTCAGCCCGCCGTTGGCAAACAGGGAGGTCTGTACTTCCTCCAGGGACTGCATATAGCTTAACCGTCTCTGGGTGGAGCGGAGTCTGGCCAAAAGCTCGTCCACGGAAAAAGGCTTGGTCAAATAGTCGTCCGCCCCGGCGTCCAGGGCCGCTATCTTGTCGCTGTCCTCGCTTCTGGCGCTGATGACAATAATGGGGGTATTGGTCCAGGAACGGATTTTAAGAATCACGTCCACTCCGTCCATGTCCGGAAGCCCCAGGTCCAGTAAGATGATGTCAGGTCTCTGGGAAGCAGCGGACAGGATGCCCTGTTCTCCCTTATCCGCCCATATATAATGGTAATCGTGCATCTCCAGGGTGGTGGCGATGAGATTTTTCACTGCTTTGTCATCCTCTATAATCAGGATGGATGGCTTATTCATGTAAGGATACCTCCTTGGCTGGTAATGTAAGCCGGAATATGCTTCCGGCAGGTTTGTTGTCTAAAACTTCGATGGTGCCCTTGTGGGCGCTCAGTATTGCCCTGCAAAGGGGCAGTCCCAGTCCCATGCCCCGCTTTCCGTCCGCGGATTTGTGGCCGGTGGTATAGAACATTTCAAAAATTTTTTCCTTTGATTCATCGGGAATACCGGGCCCGTTGTCGCTGACGTCAATGACGGCAGAGGCGCCTTCCTGGCGGCTGTTTACCATGATGGTGGAACCTTCCGGCGTGTACTTCACCGCATTGTCCACCAGGTTGGTTATGACTTGTATAATCAGCCTGGCATCCATGTCAGCCAGGATATAGTCGCCCACCTGATTTACCCTGATGGTGTGGTGTTCGTGACGCCGGTTGATATGGCGCATGGCTTCGTCTATGACTTCCTCCAGCAATTCGGTTTCCATGTGCAGGTGGACGCCCTGGCCTTCCATACGGGTGATGGACAGAAGGTTTTCCACCAGATTGATAAGCCACATGGAATCATCGTATATGTCCCTGTATATCCGGCTACGGTGTTCGGCCGACAGGTTCTCCCCATCGCTCATCAGGACACCTGCATTGCCGGATATGCTGGTGAGCGGGGTGCGCAGATCATGGGAGATGGAACGCAGCAGATTGCTCCGAAGCTGTTCCGCCCGGGCCATGGCCGCTTCCTCCTCCCGCTTCCTGGAAATATATTCTTTTTCCAGCGCCATGGAACACTGGGCTATGATGGCTACTGCCAGACTGTTTTCAAAGTCGCCGGGAGGCGTGGTGCCCACATGAATTCCCATGACGCCATAGACAGAGCCTGAGCTTTGAAGGGGCAGGAAGTGGTAAGCTGCTGCAGGAAACAGCCCTGTGGCAGCCCCTGTTTCCTTTCCCTCCTGAAAGCATTTCCGGGCAGCAGTCAGTTCCTCTAAGGTGTCAGGGGCCGGTCCCCTTCCTGTTGCGGGAGAAGAGTACTCACGGAAACAAAGGGGGGACTTAAGGCCGGCTCCATCCTGTTCAAAGCAGGTAATGTCCCTTTTGAGCAGCTTGTTCAGCTGTATGGCGGTACAGGTCAGGATATCCGCCGGTGCAGCGGCCTTCTGGAGCATCTGGCTGGTGTCCAGGATGACGCCGGAGCGGTAGGCATCCTGTTGGGAAAGCCGTGCCTTTTCTTTCATCTGCACGGTGAAGGAACTGGTAAATACAGCTGCCAGAAATGTAATCAGAAGGGTAAGCTGGGTGCCTGCATCCTCTGCCTTCAGGACGAACATGGGCTCTGTAAATATGTAGTTGAACAGCAGTACGCTGGCCAGGGAAGCGCTGATGCTGTACCAGCGGCTGGCTGTGACTGCCGCCACCACCAGGACTCCCAGAATATATACGGTAATGATATTGGCCTGTGACAGGCCAAGGGTTTCTAACAGAAATCCAATGGCAGTGGCTGCGGCCAGGACTGCCATGGTTTTTAGGGTGTCAAGGATTCGGGAATGGGCCATGGAATGAAAAACCTCCTTCATTGTCTACCCGGACAGTATATCATATCTTTGGGTTAAATGACTGTATCTTTATATAATATTTATATAATCTTTATACCGGAGGCGGTTCCGTTATACCTGCTTTATGCCCTTAGTGGTAAGCTTGAAGGCACTAGGAGGTGATTATATGAAGTATCTGGAAAGGCAGTCTCCGGCCAGAATCATTGCCATTGGTTTTCTGGCCGTTATCCTTACAGGATCTTTTTTGCTGATGCTGCCGGTGTGTGTAAAGCCGGGAGTCAGGCTTCATTATGTGGATGCTCTGTTTACATCCACCAGCGCAGTGTGTGTTACCGGTCTTATAGCCGTGGACACAGCCGATACCTATACGGCTCTGGGCCAGACTGTGGTGGCTCTTTTGATTCAGATTGGCGGTTTGGGTGTGACCTCAGTGGGCGTGGGCGTGATTCTGGCTCTTGGAAAAAGGGTGAATTTAAAGGAACGCCTTCTGGTAAAGGAAGCCCTTAACCTGGATTCCGGCAGGGGAATCGTGTGTCTGGTGAGAAATGTACTGATTACCACCCTTTGTTTTGAGGGAGTGGGAGCTGTCTTAAGCTTCCTGGTATTTTCCAGGGATTATCCGCCCTTAAAGGCGGTTGGAATCAGCCTGTTCCACTCTGTGGCCGCGTTTAACAATTCGGGATTTGATATACTGGGGGGACTTAAAAACCTGACGGGATATCAGGACAATGTGCTGCTGAACCTGACTACGGCCGGACTGATTATATTTGGAGGGCTGGGCTTCCTGGTCATCATGGATTTGATAAAGAACCGCTCCTTTAAAAAGCTGTGCCTTCACTCCAAGGCGGTGATTGTGACAACCCTGATACTTTTGGCATCCGGCACAATACTGATTTGGCTGACAGAGGATATTACCTGGCTGGGGGCGTTCTTTACCAGTGTATCGGCCAGGACAGCGGGCTTTTCCACATTTCCTCTGGGAGAATTCACTTCCGCCGGACTGCTGAGCGTTTCCGTGCTCATGTTCATCGGCGCTTCGCCGGGGTCCACAGGAGGCGGCATCAAGACCAGCACCTTATTTACTTTGTTTCATACCATCAAAGGTGCTGCCTGCAATGAGGAGCCCCATGCCTTCCATTACCGGATTCCCCAGGAGGCATTTTACAAGGCAGCCATTGTGACGGCGCTGTCGGCCCTGGTGGTGTGCCTGGGAACCTTTTTCATGTGTATCCTGGAGCCGGGGATTCCTTTTGAGGATAATCTGTTTGAAATCACATCGGCTTTCGGAACCGTGGGTCTGTCCACCGGCATTACGCCGGGACTCAGCTCCCTAAGCAAGCTTCTGGAGGTGCTGGTAATGTATATCGGCAGACTGGGGCCGCTGACCATTGTGACGATTTGGGTATTCAAACCCACTAAATCCGTATCCTATGCGGAAGGAAGCATTTCCATCGGATAGGGGAAGATAAGTGAAATAGCTGTAAGCACATTTTGAATGGATAGAGGAGGTTTTATATATGGCACGGAAACAGACAGAGGCAATGTCCTATGGAATCATAGGTCTGGGAAGGTTTGGAAGCGCACTGGCGGCAACCCTGGCAGAGGCGGATAAGGAGCTTATGGTGCTGGACAGAAGCGAGGAAAAAATCAGGCAGGCCAGAAACTACACGGAACATGCGTATGTGGTAAAGGATCTGCAGAAGGAGACACTGCGGGAGACAGGAATACAGAACTGCGATGTGGTGGTGGTCTGCATCGGTGACAAGGTGGATGTGAGCATTCTCACCACTCTCAATGTAATCAATCTGGGTGTGCCCCAGGTGGTGGCCAAGGCCAACAGCCCGGAACAGGGCGAGATTCTGGAGAAAATCGGAGCCCAGGTGGTATATCCTGAAAGGGACATGGCAGTCCGCCTGGCCAGAAGGCTTATCTCCAAGCGCATATTTAATCTCTTTGAGCTGGATCAGAACGTGGATATATCTGAAATAAAGACCACCAGGAAGCTTACGGGCCAGTCTGTGCGGGATGCACAGCTGAGGAACCGGTACGGCATCAACATAATCGCCATCACCAGAGGCGGATGGCTGACCACAGATGTAAGCCCGGATTATGTGTTCCAGGACGAGGATACGGTGATTGTGATTGGGGAGCGGGAGAAGATCAAGCGCCTGGCAGACGATTTGGCGCGGTGACAGAGGATGGGAAGCGTGGGGGAAAGTCATTTAAACAGATGACCAAACAGCTCTTTCTCTTTAAAAATGTAAAAAAACCAGGAGGAAATTTTCTTGATGGAGAGTTCCTTCTGGTTTTTTGCATAGGTTCATAACCGACCTGTTTCTTCTGCTGTTATACTGTTTCTGTTAACCGGAATAAACAAATTCACACCGGAAAACGGCGTATGCCAGCCGTAAACCGTCCGGCGTTCCGGACATGTTTGGGACAGCTCCTCCGACTGGCGGATTTATATTAACCACATCGTTATGTTTTGAAAAGAATATTGGTTTCGCACAAAGAAAAGGGAGGGATTTCAAATATCTGCCAAATATTTTATACAAAATGTAGAAAATGCACAAAAAACACAAGATATATTGACATTGAGTTGTCTATTGTGATAGACTCAAGATGTCAGAAGATGACGCAATAGAATAGAAGTATAAGTATTCAAAACTTATATATGCTCAAGATAGGTTGAGCGTTTCTACCAACTACCGTAATAGTTGACTATAAGTTTTCACATCAGGTACTGCCCGGGGCGCCGGAGACAGGCTGATGTGGAGCCTTAGGAACAGCGGTGGTTTTTTTGTTTGCAAAAAAATGCAGATAGAAGCCCGGGCCCGCCGCTGTACGGGTGAATACAAGGGTGCGCCGGTCACCGGCGTATCACGGAAAAGGAGGAGCATATGGCAGAAAATTTTGTATTAAAGGGCAATATCTGCTACAGCCAGGATTCCCGCACACTGATTTGTGTGGAACAGGGATATCTGGTATGTGCAGACGGCGAATCAGCCGGCGTGTACAAAGAACTTCCGCAGATGTATGCAGGCTTTCCTCTGACGGATTATGGAGACAGGCTGATTGTGCCGGGTCTTACGGACCTTCATCTCCATGCCCCGCAGTATTCATTCAGAGGTCTGGGTATGGACCTTGAACTATTGGAATGGCTGAACACGCGGACGTTTCCAGAGGAGGCCAAGTACAGCGATATGGAGTATGCCGGGAAGGCGTATACCATATTTGCGGAAAACATGAAACACAGTGCAACCACAAGGGCTTGTATATTTGCAACCATGCACAGGGAGGCTACGGAGCTTCTCATGGATTTGATGGAGGAGACCGGACTTAAGACCATGGTAGGCAAGGTGAACATGGACCGGAACAGTCCGGATATCCTGGTGGAGGAGACAGCGGAATCCCTGAGGGAGACCAGACAATGGCTGGAGGACATAAAGGGACGGTACAGGAACACGGCTCCCATTCTCACGCCAAGGTTCATTCCCACCTGCTCCGACACCCTGATGGAAGAGCTCAAGAAGATTCAGATGGAGTATGATCTTCCGGTCCAGTCCCATCTGTCGGAAAACAAGGGAGAGATTGACTGGGTGAAGGAACTTTGCCCGTGGTCTGAGTTTTACGGCGATGCATACGACCATTTCGGCATGTTCGGCAGCGGCGTGAAAACCATCATGGCCCACTGTGTGTGGCCGCCGGAAGAGGAAATACAGAGAATGAGGGACAACGGCGTATACGTGGCCCATTGTCCCCAGTCCAACACCAACCTGTCCTCCGGCATTGCGCCCGTCAGGACCTATCTGGAACAGGGTATCCCCACAGGACTTGGCACGGATGTGGCCGGAGGAGCGGGAGAGTCCGTATTCAGAGCCATGGCTGACGCCATCCAGGTGTCGAAGCTGCGCTGGAGACTGGTGGATGAGACATGCAAGCCCCTTACGGCAGAGGAGGCATTCTACCTGGGAACAAAGGGCGGCGGCGGATTCTTCGGAAAGGCCGGAAGCTTTGAGGAAGGTTATGAATTAGACGCGCTGGTGCTGAACGACGAGAGCCTTAAGCATCCTCAGCCTCTGAGCCTAAAGGAGCGGCTGGAGCGGTTCATTTACCTCTCGGATGAGCGCCATATTGACGCCAAGTATGTGGCGGGCAGAAAGATATTTTAACAGAAGATGTTTTAAATGAAAATTGAATAGATACATAAAAGGGCGGAAAGGGGTACCGTTCTTTAAAATAGAAACAGCGGAAAACTATAGGTATGAATTCAAGGAGGTATGAAGTATGGAGAACAAATCAAATCAGGGATTCCTGGAAAAAGTATTTCACCTGTCGGAAAACCACACAGATGTCAAAACAGAGGTAATTGCCGGTATCACCACGTTCATGACAATGGCCTACATCCTTGCAGTGAATCCGAACATCTTGAGCGCCACGGGAATGGACAGAGGTGCTGTCTTTACAGCCACTGCCCTTGCATCCCTGGTTGCCACCCTGCTGATGGCTGCATTTGCCAATTATCCTTTTGTGCTGGCGCCCGGCATGGGACTGAATGCTTACTTTGCATACACCGTAGTACTCCAGATGGGTTATACCTGGCAGATGGCTCTGGCAGCCGTATTTGTGGAAGGCCTTATCTTCATCGCACTGTCTCTTACCAATGTGCGTGAAGCTATTTTCAATGCCATTCCCATGAATCTGAAACACGCAGTATCCGCAGGTATCGGGCTTTTTATCGCCTTCATCGGTCTGCAGAACGCTAAAATCGTGGTGGAGAGCGCCACCCTTGTATCCGTATTTTCATTCAAAGGCTCTCTGGACGCAGGAACATTTAATTCCGTGGGAATCACCGTGCTGCTGGCTCTTATCGGCGTACTTATTACCGGTATCCTGGTTGTTAAGAACATAAAGGGAAACATCCTCTGGGGTATTCTCATCACATGGATTTTAGGTATTATCTGCGAAGTGACAGGGCTGTACCAGCCAAATGCAGAGCTGGGAATGTTCAGCGTACTTCCTGATTTCTCCAGCGGTTTCGGTATCCAGAGCATGGCGCCCACCTTCTTTAAGATGGATTTCAGCGGCATCCTGTCCCTGAACTTTGTAACCATCATGTTCGCGTTCCTGTTTGTGGATATGTTCGATACACTGGGAACACTGATTGGCGTGGCATCCAAGGCCGATATGCTGGATAAGGACGGAAAGCTTCCTAAGATTAGAGGCGCCCTTCTGTCTGATGCCATCGGTACCTCCCTTGGCGCTGTATTCGGTACCTCCACCACAACCACATTCGTTGAGAGCGCTTCCGGCGTTGCGGAAGGCGGAAGAACCGGACTTACATCCGTAGTGGCAGCTATATTCTTTGGTCTGTCCCTGTTCCTGTCACCGATTTTCTTAGCCATCCCGTCCTTTGCAACGGCACCGGCTCTGATTATCGTAGGTTTCCTGATGATCAGCTCAATTTTGAAGATTGATTTCAACGACTTTACAGAGGCAATTCCAAGCTACATCGCCATCATCGCCATGCCTTTCATGTACAGCATTTCCGAAGGTATTGCAATGGGCGTTATCTCCTACGTGGTTATCAACGTTGCAACCGGCCATGCGAAGGAGAAGAAAATCAGCCTTCTGATGTATATATTGGCTATATTATTTGTACTTAAGTATGTATTAATTTAAAACGAGCAGCATATAATGCAGACGCCTGGAATACAGGCGTTTGCGCATTCAGGATAAGGAGGTAGAGCACACCATGGGAATTGGTAAAAACATGACCCGCGTTGACGCATTTGACAAAGTCACAGGCAGTGCCAGGTATACAGCCGATTTAGAGCCACAGGGTCTTCTGGTGGCAAAGGTAATACGCAGCACCATCGCCAACGGCGTGGTAAAAAGCTTTGATTTGGAAGAAGCACGGAAGGTGCCGGGGGTAGTGAAGATTGTTACGTGCTTCGATGTGCCGGACATCCAGTTCCCCACACCCGGCCATCCATGGTCCGTGGAAACGGCCCATCAGGATATTGCGGACAGGAAACTTCTCAATACCAGGGTGCGGGTCTATGGAGACGATATTGCAGCCGTGATAGCGGAGGACGATATAGCGGCAGCCAGGGCAGCCAGGCTTGTGAAGGTGGAGTATGAGGAGTATGCTCCCCTGCTGACCGTGGAGGACGCCATGGCAGAGGGCGCATCCCGGCTTCACGATGAAAAACCTGGAAATGTCATCGCCCATTCTTCTTTTGTGGTAGGCGAAGGGACTTACGGGGACGCAGTGAAGGAGGAGGGACTGGTGGAGATAGAAAAGGACTACCGGACCCAGAGCGTGCAGCACTGCCACATAGAAACGCCCATCTCCTTTGCCTATATGGAAAAGGGAAGAATCATCGTCACCACATCCACACAGATCCCCCATATTGTGCGCCGTGTCATCAGCCAGGCGCTGGGACTGCCCATGGGCCGTATCCGTGTGATAAAGCCCTACATCGGCGGCGGATTCGGCAACAAGCAGGATGTACTCTATGAGCCCTTAAATGCTTTCCTTACCACCCAGGTGGGAGGAAGAGGGGTCAGGATGGAGATATCCAGGGAAGAAACTCTGGGATGTACCAGGGTGCGCCATGCCATTGAGTTCAAGGTAAAGGCAGCGGCCAGAAAGGACGGCACGCTGGTTGCCAGGAAGCTGGAGGCATATTCCAACCAGGGCGGATACGCGTCCCATGCCCATGCCATCGTAGCCAACTCTTCCAATGAGTTCAAGCAGATTTACAAGGATGAGAAGGTGCTGGAGTCCGATGCCTGGACTGTGTACACCAATCTGGCCACAGGCGGCGCCATGAGGGGATACGGAATTCCCCAGGCCGCGTTTGCCGCGGAATGCATGGCAGACGACCTGGCCCTGGCCCTTCACATGGACCCGTTGGAATTCAGGAAAAAGAACTGCATGAGGCCGGGATACGTTGACCCCCACACTCATGTGAAATGCAATACATACGGCCTGGCGGAATGTATGGAAAAGGGCCGGGAATTCATCCGCTGGGATGAGAAACGCAGGGAATATGAAAACCAGACAGGACCCGTGCGAAAGGGAATCGGTATGGCTATCTTCTGCTATAAGACAGGCGTATATCCCATATCCCTGGAAACAGCGTCCTGCCGCATGATACTGAACCAGGACGGCTCCATGCAGCTGCAGATGGGGGCAACGGAAATCGGCCAGGGTGCCGACACCGTGTTTACCCAGATGGCGGCAGAGGTGACCGGAATCACGGAAGATAAGGTAAATGTGCTGTCCACCCAGGATACGGACGTAAGCCCCTTTGATACCGGCGCATATGCATCCAGGCAGACCTATGTCAGCGGTATGGCAGTGAAGAAAACCGGCGCTATATTTAAGGAAAAGATACTGGATTACGCTGCTTATATGCTGGAGAAGCCCCAGGATACCCTGGATGTAAGGGATAACCACATTGTGGATAAGGAGACCGGAACGCAGCTGCTGCCCATGGAGGAGCTGGCCACCACGGCATTTTACAGCCTGGACCGCTCCGTACATATCACGGCAGAGGCCACCAGCCATTGCAAGACCAATACATTTGCCACCGGTGCCTGTTTTGCGGAGGTGGAGGTGGATATGCCTTTGGGCAAGGTGAAGGTGACCAATATCGTCAATGTACATGACAGCGGAAAACTGATTAACCCCAAGCTGGCTGCTACCCAGGTACACGGCGGCATGAGCATGGGACTGGGCTACGGACTCAGCGAGGAGCTGCTCTTTGACGCAAAGGGGAGACCGTTAAACGACAATTTGCTGGATTATAAGCTGCCAACAGCCATGGATACTCCGGACTTAAACGCACTCTTTGTGGAGTTGGATGATCCCACAGGTCCCTTTGGAAATAAGGCGCTTGGGGAGCCGCCGGCTATTCCGGTTGCCCCGGCTGTGCGCAACGCGGTGCTTAACGCCACAGGCGTTGCAGTGGACAGTCTGCCTATGGATCCACAGAAGATGGTGAAGCATTTCAAGGAAGCAGGATTAATATAGAAAGGGCGGTGAAACAGCATGTATGATATCGGAAAATTTTATCAGGCAGCAGATGTGGAAGATGCGGTGCGCGCCCTAGTGGAAGACCCTGAGGCAGTGGTCATCTCCGGAGGCAGCGATGTGCTGATTAAAATCAGGGAGGGAAAGCTGGCCGGCTGCTCCCTGGTTAGCATTCACGGGATTAAGGAGCTGGAGGGCATAAGAATGGAGGAGGACGGAACCATTGTCATAGGTCCGGCCACCACATTTTCCCATATTACCAATAATGACATCATTCAGAAGCATATTCCCATGCTGGGAGATGCGGTGGACATGGCAGGCGGTCCCCAGCTGCGCAACATCGGAACCATAGGCGGCAATGTGTGCAACGGCGTGACCAGCGCGGACAGCGCCAGCAGCCTGTGCTGCCTGGACGCGGACCTGGTCCTTAAGGGGCCTGACGGCGTCAGGGAGGTGCCCATCAGCCAGTGGTACACCGGGCCGGGAAGGACTGTGAGGAATCACGATGAAGTGCTGACGGCTATCCGGATAAAGAAAGAGAACTACCAGGGCTACGGCGGTCAATATATCAAATACGGCAAGAGAAATGCCATGGAGATCGCCACCCTGGGGTGCGCTGTAAGCGTGAAGCTGACAGAGGATAAGAAACACATACAGGACCTTCGCCTGGCATACGGGGTGGCTGCGCCCACTCCGATCCGCTGCCATACGACAGAAGAGGCTGTAAAGGGAATGGAAACAGGGGAGGCCCTGGCCCAGGCTGTGGGAAAAGGTGCTCTGGAGGAAGTAAATCCGCGTTCCAGCTGGAGGGCTTCCAGGGAGTTCAGGCTGCAGCTGGTGGAGGAGCTGGGCAGGCGTGCCGTAAAGCAGGCCGTAATCAATGCAGGAGGTGAGTGGGATGCTTAACATAGTGCATATGACTGTTAATGGAAAAGAAGTGGAGTTGGCAGTGGACCCAAGAGAATCCCTTCTGGAGACATTGCGGAACCGCCTGGGACTGACCAGTGTGAAAAAGGGCTGCGAAGTAGGGGAGTGCGGCGCCTGCACAGTGCTGGTGGACGGAGAGGCCATAGACAGCTGCATCTACCTGACCATGTGGGCGGAAGGCCGCAGCATCATGACAGTGGAAGGGTTAAAGGGGCCAAACGGCGAGCTGAGTACTATCCAGAAGGCATTTATAGAGGAAGCGGCAGTTCAGTGCGGTTTCTGTACGCCGGGACTGATCATGACAGCGGTGGAGATCGTAGGTACCGGAAAGCGGTATAACCGCGATGAGCTGCGCAAGCTGATATCCGGCCACCTGTGCAGATGCACAGGGTATGAAAACATTCTCAACGCCATGGAGCGTATTGTGGAGGAGACGTACAAGGTGGTGGGAAAATAAAAGAAGTATGCAGGTGCGGTAAAGGCGGCAGCCCTGAGGAAGCTGCGGCTGACACCTGGGTATACAGGATTTTAGGATAAGAAACGAAGGACCATAGTGAAAAAGAAGGGCGCCGCGGAATGGAAGCGGAGCCTTTCTTTTTTTAACCACTTATTTTTAACACAGGTGGTTGCAAACATTGTGGAGGCAGATTAAAATCACAAATATAATAAACCAGTTGAAAAAATACATATTTTAGGTAAAATATGGAGGGGCATTATTTGTATTTTCATGGATATACAACTGGTCTTACAATGACATTTATGTTAACATATAAATAGGACCTGATGGCTGAGGAGGATACAAATAGGAGCACACAAAGAGAAGCAGATTCTCTTTGAATACGGGATGATAGGTGAGCATGAATCATGTTTGATATAACATCGGATAAGGTATATGTAAAAACCTTTGGTGGTTTTGATTTGTATTATCAAGGTGAGCTGATATACTTTTCCAGCAGCAAAGCCAAAGAACTTCTCGCAATACTTGTGGACTGGAGCGGAAAGGAAGTAACATTATCTCACCTGGCTGAGATTTTAAATGAAGGAGAACGGGACGAAACCGCAGCCAAACAGGCTGTCCATTTAGCGTGGCACAGACTGAAGCAGACATTGAAGAAATATGGGATTGAGAAGATTGTGGTGAAGGGCAGAGGAACCTATGCCATTAATAAGGAGGCTGTGGTCTGCGACAGCTACGATATGGTCCGCCAGGTTCAGGGGGCTTCTAACTTTTTCGTCGGGGAGTATATGCCGGAGTATAGCTGGGCGGAGGTTACTTTGTCGAATTTGATAAGGGATTATTTTGAGGAGGGGGAGTCGTAGAATTATATAGTACATATGCTTAACTGTGTGAAGCGTTCTCATATGAATGCTTCCTTTTTTTGTAAAAAATTACCATAACCCCCCAGATTGGCAGGCTTTAGGATCAATGATATGATAGTTCAACACAGACAGTTAAGACTGACTGCAAAAATATTAGGGGGAAGATAAATAAATGGAGAAGATGTTGATGCAGGAATACATTGAGGATTATGCCAAATTTCTATGTTTGGAAGAAAATGAAGGAACTCTGTTTTATTTTTTATCGAATAGAGATAGACATATTGCAGTTGGGAGAGATCCCGGAGTATTCCAGGATAAAAACAGCCTGGATATATACCAACAAACGGAAAAGAACATAATAAAATACTATCTAAATTAGGACTTGTCTATAGGGAAATCACATAATCAGAATTATGTGATGTTTGACCTTCTTACTGTAAATCCAATTTTAAACAAATTCAAGCTTCTTTACGGCAGCGGCTGCAAACACATAATTTTGATTATGTGTTTAAATAGGTTATTTTTGTGATTTATACCCATTTTAAGTGGATAAATTATATTTAAAATTTCCATAATACTACAAAAGTTGCCAAAAAGTGCCTTCTGAAACGGTTTTGTAACGATATTGAAAGCAATTGAGTGGTATATCCTTACAAAGAATGGTGGCATGCGGCCTGGAATAACGGGAGAAATAACGCTAATGGCAGATACGGAAAATGTAAATATATTTATAAAGACATTCGACGGATTCGATGTCTATGTGAATGGCAAAATGTTGTATTTTCCCAGCAGCAAGGCAAAAGAAATGCTTGCTATCATGGTTGAAAAGCGTGGAAGCAGCGTATCCTTATCCCGGATGACGTATCTGCTGTATGAAAATATAGAAGAACGTACAGCAAAAAATAATTTAAGGGTTGTATACTATCGTCTTCGCATGAACTTAATGGAACATGGGATTGAACAGATACTGATTAAAAAGAGAGGAAGCTATGCCGTTGATACGGAACTGTTTATTTGTGATTTCTACGAATTTATCAAGGGTAATTCGGATTACATAACTCTTTTTTCAGGGAGTTATATGCCTGAATATGCATGGGCAGAGGATATGCTTCCTTACCTTCGAAATCTATATCGGAAATATAACGGGGGACTCATATGACTGGAATTATTGACATTCATGCCCATATTCTTCCTGGAATTGACGATGGTTCCAGGGATTGGGATGAGAGCAGGAGAATGCTGGAAGAGTCTTACCGCCAGGGAATCAGATACATTATTGCGACCCCGCATTATTCAAGACGCGGCCTGAACCCTGACATATACGATTTGTCAGAAAAGCTGAAAGAAGAAGCACGAAGGATTGCACCTGATTTTCGGACTGGGCTGGGACAGGAGACATATTATCACGATGGATTGGTTGAGAATCTTAGGGATGGAAAAGCCCTTACCCTGGAAGGGAGCCAGTATGTACTGGTGGAATTTGACCCTCAGGTACCTTACATGAAGATGTACCAGGCTGTCAGGAAGCTGACGATGGCCAGATATATTCCAATCATAGCACATGTAGAACGTTATGCATGTCTGAGAGAAGATACCAATATGTCTGAACTATTCCAGTGCGACTGCAGGCTGCAGATGAATTTCAGCAGCCTGAAGGGAAACAGCATATTGGATAAAGAGGTTCGATGGTGCCGAAAACAGATTATGCAGGGCAGGATTTATTGTCTGGGAACTGACATGCACCGAATGGATTACAGAAAACCGGAAATTGATGAGAGTTTCCAATGGCTGGTTAATCATTTGGATGGTCTTAAATTGCATGGGTTGTTGCGGGGAAATGCAAAGAATGTGATACGGAAAAGATAATATAAAAAAGTAAAACAGGAGAACAGAAGACACATGGAAAAGACTTATGATGACGACGAAATTGAAATCGACCTTTTGGAACTGCTGGGGGAGTTTCGGCGGAAGATATGGATTATATTGGGCACCATTATACTGTTTGGCGGTGCAGCAGGTGCATTCAGTGCATTTGTACTAACTCCTCAGTATAAATCCACTGCAATGGTTTATATTCTTTCAAAAGAAACCACATTGACATCACTGGCTGATTTGCAGATAGGAAGCCAGCTGACAAAGGACTATAAAATCATTGTGACAAGCAGAAGAGTCCTCAATCAGGTAATTGAAGATATGGAATTGAACCTTACATATAAAGAGTTAGTGGAAAAGGTAACCATTGATAATCCTCAGGACACGCGTATTCTCTCCATCTCCGTGGAGGACCCGGACCCCGCCATGGCAAAATTGATTGCAGACAAGATTGCCGTTACTTCTTCTGACTATATTGGCGACATCATGGAAATGGTACCGCCTAAACTGATTGAGGAAGGTGAGGTTCCGATTCTTAAATCTAGTCCGAGCAATACAAAGAACGCATTAATAGGCGGTTTTATAGGGGCAGTATTGGTATGCGGTTTCATTACAGTGAATGTAATTCTGAACGATACAATCCGCACCGAGGAAGATGTTACAAAGTACCTTGGATTGTCTGTCCTTGCATCGGTGCCGGAACGTGAGGGAGAGAAACCAGAAGATAAAGAGGCAATGATTTCCTCTAAACCAAAGAACAAACCAGCAGTAGGAAAATCCAGAAAGAAGAAAAGAGGAGGCCATGCGTCATGAGTCAATTTGTTACATTAAACAGGATAATGAAGGATGACTATCATTATAACGAAGCTATCAAGACGTTGAGGACCAATATACAATTCTGTGGAAACGGCATTAAGACAATCATGCTGACCAGTTCTCTTCCCGATGAGGGAAAAAGTGACATAACATTTGCCATGGCCTCATCCCTTGCCCAGATTGGAAAACGGGTAGTGATGATAGACGCGGATATTCGTAAATCAGTTCTGGTTTCACGTTACCAGCTGGAACATGAGGTGCCTGGATTGTCACAATATTTAAGCGGACAAAGGCCGCTTGAGCATGTCCTCTATGATACGAATATAGAAAATCTCAGCATCATATTTGCAGGACCTTATTCGCCGAATCCGGCGGAGCTTTTGGAGGAAAGCCTGTTCAGCGACATGATTTCAAAATTAAAGGAAAAGTATGATTATGTCATCATTGATACGCCACCCATGGCAAACCTGATAGATGGAGCTATTGTGGCCCGTCAATGTGATGGGGCGGTGATGGTGATTGAAAGCGGTTCAATAAGCTATCGGCTGGAGCAGCGGGTAAAGGGACAGCTGGAAAAAAGCGGGTGCCGTATTTTGGGGGTAGTTCTCAATAAGGTAAGCATGGAACGAAATGGCTACTATAGTAAGTACTATGGAAAATACGGGAAATACTCTAAATATGGTCATTATGGAAAATATGACAGATACGAGAAGGCAGAGGCATGAGTTGGATCCGAAACCATAAGAATTTGGTGTACCGGATAGCTGTGGGAGCTGCAGCACTTTCACTTACCTGTTTCATTTGGACTGGTGTTCAACTGTATCGGGGCAGGAAGGTCCTGGAGGCAGAGATTGCAGCCAGGAATCATGGGAAACAGTATGAGGTACAGGAAGACAGCATGTGCAGTTTTAGCGGAGATGTTGTGAAATATAAGGGAAAGCAGTACAGACGCAACAGCTATGTCAAGGCTATTTTGTGTATAGGGGTGGACCGGTCAGGAAATATGACGGAGAAGACCACCACCGGATTTGGGGGACAGGCAGACGGTTTATTTTTAATTGCCCAGGATACGGTCCGGAACACGGTGAAAATACTGATGATACCCCGGGACACCATGACGGATATCATGCTCACTGATTTAAGTGGAAATGAGTTGGGAAAAGACCTGCAGCATTTGAATCTGGCATATGCGTATGGGGATGGGCGGGAGAGAAGCTGTGAGTATATGGCGGAAGCAGTATCTGAGCTTTTTGGAGGATTGAAAATAGAGTGGTACATGGCAGCTGACACAAGTGCCATCCCCGTGTTGAATGATGAGGTCGGTGGGGTTAGCGTAACCATTGGAACAGATGGAATGGAATCCAGGGACCCTGCGTTGGTGAAGGGGAAAACTGTAACCCTGAAAGGAAAACAGGCGGAGATATTCGTCCGTTACAGGGATATTCGTGTTGACCACTCGGCAATATACCGTATGGACCAGCAGCAGCAATACATAAAAGGTTTTTTTGAGGCAGTCCAAAAGCATTCGGCTAAGGACAGCGGGCTTGTGGTCAGGTTATTTGACCGGGTTCAGGAATACATGGTTACTAATATGGCCAAGGACCAGTATCTAAAAGTAGCTATGGACGTAGTAGGAAGCGGGAAACTGAGTGATGAAGATTTCTACACAGTGCCTGGTGAAGGCGTGGTGACTCCCAGATATGATGAATTTTATGCTGACAAAGAGGCATTGACGCCTATACTGCTGGAGCTGTTTTATAGGGAGATAGAATAGGACGGCAGGACAGAGAACCGCCATACCCGCGGTGCAGTAAAATACTGCAATATCCAGCATGGTATCATGCTGTTTATTGAATATAACTACTCTTAGGAGAGAAAGGAGAGGTGAAGGATATGAAAAAGAAATGCATAGCAGCTTTAGTGCTGGCAGCAGCTCTGGCATCTCAGCCTGCATGGGCTTTTGCAGCAGGCAGTGCTTCCAGCAGCGGCAGTGATGGTAGCGGTTCCATTAGCTCATCCAGCAGCAGTAGCAACAAAGGCACTACAAGCTCTAAGTCCAACACCACAGTATCTGTATCATCTACTGGTGTCAAGACTACAGGCGCCACAACCAGTGCAAGCCCAACGGGCAGTACGATTGGCGTTGCAGTAGACACAGTAACGACTACAGGACAGCAGGTAACAACCAATTCCAAAGGAGAGGCTGTTATCGGCGACACCGCTGTTGCATTTGCAGACAGCATTGCAGCAACAACAGGACTTCCTTCTAATGTGGTATCAGCTATCAACGATATCAACGCAGGGAAGCCTCTGAATGAAGCTGTACAGGGGGTTGACCTGACAGGTTATAATGCCTTGACAGGAACACACGCAATCATCACAAAAGATGCAGCTACCGGCACAGTTAAGACTGGTGCGGTAGAGGTATCTCTGTATGTGCCCAACCTGGTTTCCAACGTTAACAACGTACAGGTTTTGTTCTATGACAATGCTACTGGCCAGTGGCAGCTGATTCCGGCTGTTAAGGTGGATCCGGTAACAAAAACAGTAGCTGTCAATGTTCCTGGGTCTGGTACATTATCCGTAGTGTATAAGAACTAGCGGCATTGAGTAAATGCTGGCCGGGGGCAGTAAATGGCTGAAGCCGGGCCCCCGGTTTTACAGAAGTGCTGTGGAGAAAAGAGTGGTGGGAGAGAGATGTATCGAAAAGCAGATAAAGGCTGGCTGAAGCATTGTGACTTCACCTTAATAGATGCAATATGCCTTCAAGCCGCATATATTGCTGCATACTTTATACGACAGGGGATCCGTTGGCCTTATGCCAGCCAGTTGTACCGAAATATGGCATTTGTATTTCTGTTCATACAAATTTTTGTGACCTTTTTTGGCGAGAGCTTTAAAAATGTGTTAAAAAGGGGAAAATTTAAGGAGCTTACAGAAACTATAAAACACGTATGCCAGGTTATTCTAATTGCGGCTTTTTATCTGTTTGCGACCCAAAAAGGGGAGGAGTATTCCAGGATAACCTTAGTGACAACAGGCATTTTATATGTTGTTATTAGTTACATAGCCAGAATTTATTGGAAGAAATATTTATTGACAAGAGGTTTGGAAGGAAAAGGCAAGCGTTCTTTACTTATTCTTACATCCAAGGGAATGGTGGAAGAGGTGGTACAGAATATACTAAATAAAAATTACGAGCGTTTCCACATCATAGGCGTATCTCTGATGGATGCGGATTGGGCTGGCAAAACTATAAATGGAGTAACCATAGTGACAGACAGGACCGGAATTGCTGAATATGTGTGTCGGGAATGGGTGGATGAGGTGTTCATAAATCTGCCGAAGAACATGCCGCTGCCGCAGGAGCTTATGGATGATTTCATTGACATGGGAGTCACAGTACATCTTAAGCTGATTGAGATGGGTAGGCTGAAAGGACAGATACAGCATGTGGAGCGTTTGGGAAGTTATACGGTTCTTACCAGCTGTATTAATATGGCGTCATGGCGGCAGGCATTTTTTAAGAGGGTCATGGATATTGCGGGAGGGGTGTTAGGCTGTATATTGACAGGAATATTGTTCTTGTTCGTGGCGCCCTGTATCTATGTTCAGTCACCGGGACCGATTTTTTTTTCGCAGGTGCGCATTGGAAAGAATGGCAAAAGATTTAAATTATATAAGTTCCGCAGTATGTACATGGATGCGGAAGAACGGAAAAAGGAATTAATGAATCAGAACCGTGTAAAAGACGGGATGATGTTTAAGATAGAGAATGACCCCAGGATTATAGGCGGAAAAAAGGGAATTGGAAATTTTATCAGGAATTATTCAATCGATGAGTTCCCGCAGTTCTGGAATGTGCTTAAAGGGGATATGAGTCTGGTAGGCACCAGGCCGCCTACTGTGGATGAGTGGGAGAAATATGATTTGCATCATAGGGTCAGATTAAGTGTAAAGCCTGGAATTACAGGTATGTGGCAGGTAAGTGGAAGAAGTGAGATTACGGATTTTGAAGAGGTCGTGAAGCTGGATAAGGAATATATAACTGAGTGGAGGATGGGGTTGGATATTAAGATTTTGCTTCAGACAGTGCAGGTTGTGCTGGGGAGAGGCGGGGCCATGTAGGGATGGTGTACTGTAATGTATGCTGCCACTACTGTTCTAAAGCGTGATTTTGAATTCAAGTTGAGTACCAAGTTTGCGGGATGGTATGCGGAAGTTTGCCGAAAGGTATAAAGAGTTTTTCTGTAATCCTAGGGACACATCTTGGAATATATGTCACCAAAAACGAGTGGCTGTAAACAAAAATGTCAGCCATAGAGTGAGGATGTATGTGAAACAAGAACATTGGATCTGATGGTCGCACTTGATGCAGAAGTTACATATTCTGATGGAAATTTTGTGATTATTGTTGCATCAATGAATTACAACGGTAAGAAG
>OMGF01000293.1_pt1 | contig 49108 bp, 48 predicted proteins | sample 1645861 | NCBI WGS metagenome assembly OMGF01 (sample SAMN05578586, study PRJEB25193) | human gut metagenome | biome: Human Microbiome; feature: human-associated habitat; material: feces | host: Homo sapiens | place: USA:Birmingham
TCGCCTGCCTGACTGATCCGGTCATTGTCCATGTGGATCAGGCCACGGTGGAGGGTGGCGGCACCGTTCAGGTAACTGCCAAGGACCAGCGGTTGCCTAATTTGACCATCTGGAAACGGGATGGCAGCGACGAAGATACGGTCATTCCTGGCACTGTCTTTGAGGTAAAGGGCATCCACTCCGGCTTCCACACCGATGTGACTACTGGCGAGGATGGGAAGGCGGTCCTGACAGCCCTCCCCGTGGACAGCTTCGAGGTAACGGAGAAGTCAGTGCCGGAGCCGTATGTAGTGGGTGATGAACCCCCCCAGACGATTTGGCTCGGTCCAGGCGATGACAAAGAGCTGATTTTTACCAATGAGAAGCAGCCCCTGCTCACCATCGCAAAATCGGACGCCGATGATCCTACTGTTAAGGTCCCCGGAACTGTATTCTTAGTGGAGGGGATCGACAGCGACTACGAGGACGAGTGGACCACCGGGGAGGACGGGACCGTCTCCAAGCGGGTTGACCCCGGCAGCTATCAGGTCACAGAAAAATCCGTTCCATCCCCGTACTATATCTCTGAGACAGAATCGGAACGTGTCCAGACCATCAGCCTGAATCCGGGCGACGAAAAGACACTCAGCTTTGAAAACCACAAACGGCCCTTTATTGAGATCATCAAGGAAAATTCCATCACCCACGATCCCATTGAAAATGTTAAGATGCAGGTCTGGTACGCCAGTAATAACACCGCCACCGGCGAGTATAACGACCTGGGCGTGTACTATACGGACTCCGAGGGCCGCATCCTCCTCTCTGAGCCGGACATCTCCCTCCGGGACGGCTGGTATCGGGTAAAAGAGCTGGAGCCTGCCCCTGGATTTGCGCTACCAGACGAGGACACGCAGGAGGTGTTCATCCCGGCTGGCGGCAGCCACACATTCCATTTCCAGGACAGGCCCCTCTCGGCTATCTGTGTGTGGAAGTACGATTCAAAGACAGGGGCCGCTTTATCTGACTGCTGGTTCCAGGTCCGGTATCTCTCCGGTAACACCAGCGGCAGCGGCGGCACGGTGATCGGCGTCTATCGCACTTCGGCCAACGGCTCTTTCACGGTCACAGGCTGCAAGGCTGGCACTTATATCATCGAGGAGCTCTCCAGTGATGGCTCTCATGTGATCGACACACCGCCTCAGACAGTCTACCTCTCCGGCAAGGATCAGGAAGTCGTAGAAGTTCATTTCGGCAACTCGCCCAAGGGCAGTTTGCTGGTCACCAAGATTTCAGATGATGATAAGAAAGAACCGCTTTCCGGCGTAGAGTTCCTGGTCACTACCAGCGATGGAACCGTAGTGGGTGATGCCAACGGTAAGTTTGTCACCGACAGCAGCGGTTCCTTTCTGATAGAGGGCCTGGACCCCGGCACGGTGCTGGTGGTGCGTGAAGTCAGGGCAAAGCCCGGTTACCTTTTGGATGATACCCCGCAAACAGCGGAGATATCCAAGCCTGGGCAGACAGTGACCCTTGAGTTCCGGAACAAGCCTCTGGGCAATCTGATTATCCACAAGTTGTCGGGTGCCGATAAGAAAACACCGCTCGAAGGGGTACAGTTCAAGGTCACTTATGCGGACGGGTCATTCCTTTCGGATGAAAACGGCAAGCTGTCCTCCAATGGCCTCTACTGGACCAATTCTGATGGGCAGATCATCCTCTCCGGGGTCACGGGCACCGTCATAGCGACGGAAGTACAGAGCGCACCTGGATATACGATTGATCCGAATACCCAGAGTCAGACTGTAGTTGTCAACCCGGATGATAGCCAACATCTTTATTTCTATAATGACCCGGAAAAAATGTTGGTTCTCCAGAAGAACATCTACGACGGTGATAAAAACGACAAGCCGCTGGCCGGGGTGGAATTTCTTGTAACGGATTCCACCGGCGCATATATCGGCCCGGACAATGGCCGCTATGTGAGCGACGGCGCGGGCCGTGTGGTCATTACCGGCCTCACAGCCGGCATGACCATCACTGCGAAAGAGGTCTCCACGGTTTCGGGCTATGTTTTGGACAGCACACCCCAGACCATTGAGATTACCGAGGGCGATGAGGTCCAGACCCTCTACTTTTATAACAAGCCAGAGGGTGGCATTGAGCTGACCAAGGTCAACGAGGCGGACAAAACGGAGCGGATTCCCAATACCACATTTGAAATTCGAAAGGCCGGCGATGACGCGCTGGTGGATACTGTTACCACCGGGAAAGACGGCAAGGTCTATCTCCCCCTAAAAGCCGGTGATTACTATGCGGTGGAAACCGACTGTCCCAGCTCGTTCCGCCTGGACGCCACCCCCATCTATTTCACGGTGGAGGATGGGCAGGTCACTCGCAAAACTGTGACCAACCAGCCCGTCAGCGGTATTCTCATCCACAAGGTAGACCCGGACGGCGCGGGCATCCCCGGAGCCGTTTTCCTGCTCTATGACAGCAACCATAAGCCTATTGGTCAATATACCTCGAATGACCGGGGATATGTCTATATCGACGATTTGACAGAGCCGGGCCGCTACTATCTCAGAGAACTGGAAAATGAGGGCTATATCGTGGACGAGTGGTTGAAAACCGTCTATGTGCGCGCCGGACAGGTCACCGAGGTGGAGTGGGAGAATACACCCATCACTGGCCAAATCCAGGTAACTAAGACCAGCGCCGACTATAACTCTATGAACGGCTGGCCCGCCGGCACCCCCATCCCCGGCACGGTATTTGAAGTTTACCATGCCCGCACCGGGAACCTTGTGGACACCATCCGCACCGATAAAAACGGCGTGGCCGTGTCTAAGCCTTTGCCTTTAGGCCGGTACAAAATCGTGGAGTCCCAGGCGGCGGACTTCTATGCTTTGGACAAAACACCCATTGAGGTGGAGATCGAGCATGAGGGCCAGATCGTCAAGGCGGCCATGACCAACAAGAGCCTCTATACCAATGTAGCCATCCAGAAAACCGGCTATGCCGAGGTCATGCCCGGCCAGAATATCCGCTACTCCTTCTCCGGCATCGCCAACAACTCCACGACTTCTCTCACATCGTTCTACTGGCGCGATACCCTGCCCGTGGAGGCGGTGCGGCTGGCGAAGATCACCACCGGCACCTACAATGCCGCCGGAAACTATAAGATCGTCTACAAGACCAACCTCAGCGGGAGCGAGTACCGTGTGCTGGCGGACAGCCTGAACACCCAGCAGAACTATGTGCTGGACGCCTCTCCCGTGGCCCTGCGACTGGGGTCCAACGAGTATATCACAGAGGTGATGTTCGTGTTTGGCGTCGTGCCTTCCAACTTCCGGCAGGTGGAAACGCCCATGATCGACTGCTCCGTGGTGTCCTGGGTCAAAGGCGGCAGCCAATTCGTCAATCAGGCGGATGTGGGCGGCGTCTATGACGGTCAGTGGATCATGGCTACCTCCCGGTGGGTGACGAAGGTCTACGCCCCCTCCAAGCCCCTGCCCCGGACGGGTTATTAAGCGCATCCCCCGCGGCCCGCACAGCGGGCCGCTTACATACCCATTCGCACATTTGAAACCATTTGCCTTTTCCTGTACGATATGGGCAGAGAGAAGGGAGTTGTTTCAAATGTTCAAACGGGAAAAGAAAGTGTATCTGGAACTGACGGATGCGGAGCGCCGCCTTGTGCGGATGTATCTGATGGGCTGGCGGAACAAGCTGACCGCCCAGGGCCGGGACGCTGGGCCGGTGAACGACCTGCTGTTGAAGCTGATGGCTCACGGCTGAACAACCGGCTTTTACATACGCCGCTCTCTGTCTTTGGGGACACAGAGCGGCGTAAATTTTTGGACGAGGAGGACTTCAAATGGACATAGATCAGGAGAAGCGTATGGCCGGGGACTATGAGATCATCCATGCGCTTCACATTGGCGACCGGGAGATCGTGCTGGGGGAAAAACCGTCAGCGCCGGAGGATGAGCGGTATCTATGCGCGTTCTGCCAGCGGCATGAGATATTCATAAACTATACCGAGGTCATGGTCAGCGATGACTACCCGGAACTGGTAAAGCTGTTTGGGGAGCGTGTGGCGGAACAGGCGGAAAAAACCCGCATCGCCTTGAACGGCCCCAAAATTCAGGGCATCCCCAATTCGGCCATCACCGCCGAGAACTGTGAACAGGTCAGTTACCAGGAGGACATCCGGGGCAAAGTCGTGGTGATCCGCCCGGAGGTGCTGCGCCGGGAATACCGCCACGCCACCTGCCAGCTCCAGTTGTGTACCAGCGGCTCCGGCGCATACCCCAACAGCCGCGGCACTGCCTGTTACTGCACAGAGCTGTATTCCGGGCAGAGGGCGCGGTTTGAGCGCAGCGACATTCTCGGCGTCATCGCCCCGGAGGACCTGCCCAAATGGGCAAAGCATTACCTGGAGCTGCGACAGGCTGAAAAGGAACGAAACTCTCGTGACAGGGAGGGCCGCTGATATGGGCAACCGTATGAACGCTGGCTATCTCATCACCGACTCCATACACATCGGGACCACTGAGTTCGTGCTGGGTGTGAGCATAACGGAACGGTCCATGTTTGTGACATGGGCCTGCCAGGGAAGTGATTACTACTACTGGGGCCATTATCACTCCGATCTCCTGGCCGCTAAAAAGGACCTTCTGGAACGGGCCGGGGCGGAACTGGAGTACCAGAAGACAAAGCAGGAACGCTCCGGCGAACAGCCGGAGAAATCGGGGAAGGAACGTGAACGGGAATGAGCTATGAACCGGCCTATTCTCCCTGGGGGCTTATCCAGACCCGCAAGACCCTCTGCCCCGGTTTCTTTGATGTTTCCACAGCTAGTCACGGCGGGATCATGGTGGCGCGGGAATTTGTGACCGGGAATTTATCACCTGCCGCCCAGCGGTACGGGTTCTGGGAAGGCGGCTATCTGTGCTTTGAGGAGGACAGCGACGCGCAGATCGTCCTCCGGGAGCTGATGGACAGAGGGCTTTACGCCGCGCCGGTCAATGAATACTTTGGCCCCGGAGAATACAGCAAATGTATTGATGATACCATCCGGGTATGCCATCCCAACTACTGGCGGGCGCATGAGGCCGGACTGACACAGCCTGCACAGCATCCGAAGGTAAAGGAGCGTGAGCGATAGTGGAGCTGACTTTGCGGCCTGCGACACCCACGGAACGACTATACGCCAAACGGCAGTGTATTCCGATCATGGAGCGGTGCGGAAGTCCGGGTATCTTAGTTGCTGAATTGGACGATAGCGGCACGGCGTTTTACAGCCATTGGGACATTTGGGACCCCGCATGGAAGACACCGGAGTTTTCGGTGGAACTTGATGCCATGATTGAAATGCTCCGATCAGACCAGCAATATGGCCCTGTGCTGAAGAATATCCCCGCGATGATTGCCTACTGCCTGAACAACCAGGAAAGCCGCATCATGCAAAATCCTGAATATCTGTTCCGCGTTGATACCGGCTACCATGCTTATCTACTCCGTTGTACGCCATCCGAGCTGCTGGATAACGCATATATCTATGCCTACCGCCGGGACCTGCTGGAGCGGCACATGAAGGAAGCCGAAAAAGGCATCCGCTTTGTCACCACGGACGGCAAAGAGAAATTCAGGGTGCCGGATGGGGAGCAGATCCGCATCATCACAGGCGGAGATGGCACCCGTGACCGCACCGCCCGCTATATCGACGCCGGCCACATGGAACTGTCCCACGAGTGGGGCAGTTCCGTCTACTCTATCCGGGAGTTTGCGGAGCAGCTGGAGCAGACAGGCGGCAGGGTGATCCCCATGCGTTCCACCCTGCCGGACAAGTGCTACGCTGTGCTGCCCAGCAGTGATGAGATCATCATTGTCAAAAAGGGCGAGAGCGGCTATTACCGCACAGATCAGTATGGGCACGACCGGGCGGAGGCCCTGACCATTGTAGATGAGTGTAACGAGCGCGGCGGCGTGACCAAAGCACAGACGGCGGCGATGCTGGCCGGCTCCCTGTTCGGCTGGGAGGTGCCAGCCGCCGACCCGAAAAACTATGATGAGCAGGGCCAGCCCATCAAACCCAAGCGCCACGACCGGGGCGACGCCCGGTAGAAGGTCTATCAATATCGTATATAGAGAAAGCGGCTATCAGCAGGAAGTTGGTGGCCGCCTTCTTGTTGACAAGGAGCGTGATCGTATGGAATTAACTTTTCGCGCCGCTACTCCAGCGGAGCGGCTTTATATTGCCAGACAAAGCACACAGATTGAGGGCCAGACTGGGAGTATCGGGCACCTTCGCGCGGATATGGGTGAGGACGGCAAGGGCTTCTTTCCCAAGTGGACCAGCCACCGGGAAAATCTGGACACCGAGGACTTTCAGCAGGAGTTTGAGGAGGTTTTGGAGGCCCTGGTGGGGGACGAGCGGTACGGCGGGTTTCTGAAAAGCCGTGACGCCATGCGGGACTTCTGCCGGGAACACCCGGAGAGCGGGTTTGACCACGGCTTTGCGTTCGGCTTCCGGGCGGACACGGCGCAGTATGCTTACCTGATCCGGCTGCACCCCTACAAGGGGGAGGAAAATCTGTTCATCTACTGCTACCGCCGCGACTGGCTGGACCGGCACATGGAACAGGCTGAAAAGGGCATCCGGTTCATCGACCCGCATTACAAGGAGCTGTTCCGCATCCCGGACGGCGGGCAAATCCGTATTCTACGGGAGGGCTGCGCGCCTATAGACCGGACCTGCCGCTATATTGATGACTGCCATGTGGAGGTGGGCAACGGCTGGGACAGCCTGTTTCACATCTGCCAGTTTGCCGAGCAAATGGAGCGGTGCCACAACGAGGTGATCCCTCTGACGCCGCCCCTGCCGGAGGAGTGCTTTACCGTCCAGCCGTCATCGGGTGAGCTGATCGCCATAGAGCGGTACAAGCCGGGGTATCAGGTGTCCCCCATGGCCCATTTCAAAGGGAAAACGCCCCAGCAGACGGCGGATGTACTCAACGGCGATATGGGCGTGACCAGGGCGCAGGCGGCGGCAATGCTGGCCGGGGCGACCCTGGGCTGGACATCCCCTGCCGCCGACCCGAACCGATACAATAAGCGTGGCCGGCCCATCCAGTCCCGCCGCCACGAAAGGAGCGGTTCACGATGACAGAGCAAAGGCACTTAATATGGAGCAACTACGATCTGGACTATGAGGACTGGAGGGACGATCTGGAGGAAGATCATCCGGAGCTGACCGAGGACGAGCGCATGGCCCTGATGTATGAGATCAATAACCGCTATCTGGACGATGAGCGCGTCAATCTGAACATCCAGCTTGACCAGCCCATCCTTGTGATCGCTGACCTGGGACTTTGGAATGGGCGGCGTACAGGCTATCAGGAAATCTCCAGCGGCAATATCCGGGACTGCCTTTACAGTGGCCGGGATATTGAATACGCCACATGGTATGTGGATAAGCTGGGCGACCTGCGCTGCGACGCCATACACCACGACGGTACGAACCATCTTCTTTACCGCACATATAAGCCCGGAGCGCGGGACTCACAAATTGACTTGCTGAAAGAAAAATTATATTACGGAAAGGCCGTCCGCACCGATATAACCCGCATTACCCGCAGGCTGGGAGACGAGATCGGCAAGGCGTACGGCTGGGATTTTCCCAAGCCCCGGCAGGCCGTTTCCGTGGAAAGGTAGGACGATGATGGCACAAATACCCAACATCAAATTAGAACTGCACCCCTCTATGTTTGACCTGTTGATGACTGTCCTGGCATACAACGCCGCTAACGCCCCCGTGGAGAGCGTCCGAAGCGGTGCGAAGGACTTGATGGAGAAACGTATGCGCTTTACCCGGCTCTATATGGGTAAGGGCGGCGAACAATACGCCAGTCTGCGTATGTACGAAAATGAAGCGGAAGAAATGATCTGGCAGCTCCTTTTAACCGCAGCCCTCAACTATGATGTGAGCGAGGAATATCACAAAAAGTTGAAGGTGGAAAGCAGGAGTGATCCCCAATGAAGGGCGTACCCATCGACGAGGCCCTGTGCGCATACCTGAAGAAATACCACAAGGGACAGGAGAACGCGGCTTCCAGCAAGGAGCTGGAGGCCGTGTTTCATGTCGGCGGGACGGAGCTGCGGCGGGCGGTCAACCGCCTGCGCTGTGACGGCCACCCCATTTGCAGCGCCGATGCAGGCTACTTCTACGCGGCGCGACGATCAGAGGTTCGGGCCACCGTTGCCCAGCTCACCGGGCGCATCTCTAAAATCGCCGCAGCAGCAAAGGGCCTGCTGCAATCTTATGAAGAAACGGAGGGATAGAGTGTGGCGAAAAAACTGGACTCCATTGTGGAGCTTGCGGCGCAAAAGACCCGCGAAATTTCCGTCAACAGCGGGAACTATATGGCGTTCCTGACCACCGCCGCCCACAACTTCAAGTACAATTTCCGCGACCAGCTTTTGATTTACGCACAAAAGCCGGACGCCACCGCCTGCGCCCAGATCGACTTCTGGAACAAGCATGGCCGCTATGTCAACCGGGGCACCAGGGGGATCGCCCTGCTGGTGGACACGGACCAGGGCTACAAGCTGCGGTATGTCTTTGATATGTCCGATACCAACAGCCGCCAGGGGCGCGTGATCCCCATCTGGAAGATGGAGCCGCGGTATGAGGATGCGGTGATCGAGGCGCTGGAGAACAGCTATGGCGAGTTCCCGGACCGCTCTGGTCTTGCCGCCTGCCTGCTGGAAACGGCGAAGGTCATCGTGGAGGACAACTTTGGCGACTACTACACGGAACTGCGGGGCGTCAAAGAGGGCAGCCTGCTGGAAGAGCTGGACGATCTCAGTACCGAAACATGGTTTAAGGGCTTGGTGGAGAGCAGCGTGGCCTTTATCATGCTGACCCGGTGCGGCATCGACCCCATGGACTATTTCAGCGGCGAGGATTTCGCCCATGTCTATGACTTTGACACCCCGGAAACCCTGTCTATCCTGGGCGGCGCGGTGAGCGATATTGCGGAAATGCCCCTGCGGGAGATCGCCAGCACGGTCTTGAGCCTGTACCGGGCGGAGCAAAGGGAAAATCGCACATTTGCGCAAACTCCAAACAGACAGTATTATGATGGCAGGACAAAACAGGAAAGGAGCGTTGAACATGGAACTGACATACCGGACGGAGGGCGACTACCGCCTGCCCAATCTGGAAGCGCCGGAGGCCCCGAAGGTCGGAAAATATGGGATGCTGCGGCGCAGTTACCTTCAGACCCACAGGAACGCCTACTACACGGGGATGCTCCTCAGCGGCAGGCTGAACGCCCATCTGGAGAAGATCGACCGGCAGGCCACGGAGATGGTGGAGCAGCTGACGGCGCGGATGGCGCGGGAGCAGGGCGTGACGGAGGAGCTGAAGGCCAGCGATCAGATGAAGTGGGTGGGCCTGATGAACAACATCCGGGCAGCGGCGGAGGAAATGGCGCTGACGGAGCTAGTCTATACGGACGTGTAAGTGATGCACTGATTGCCGGGGAAGCACCCCCGCAGGCCCCTGTTGACGGGACATCCGCGACTGCCGGACTTCAAAACAGCCACCACGATTTTGACGCCCGCACGGACATCCCTTACTATCATGAGGACAGCGAGAAACAGGAATTGCTCCGCATCAGCGACGCCCTAAAAGACCATAGGACCGAGATCGCCGCGTTCTTTGAAGCCCATGAGGGCAGAAAAGAGCGCGGCGATTTCATTAAGGGCTTCTTTGACAACACCTATGTGGAGAAAATTTTGAGCAATGGCCAGCGGGCCGGGTATCGGGCATGGGACGATGTGCTGAACCTCTGGCGCGGGACGTACCTCTCCCGCGAGAAAGAGGAATTCCTTCGGTGGCCCCATGTTGCCGACACCATCTACGGGATGATCCTGCTGCACCAGTGGCTCGACCCGGATGAGCCCCCCCTGCCCAGCGAAGCGGAACAAGTCTCTCTCATAGAACAGGCAGAAGCAGAAAAGGCTTCGGCTTTTATTTTGCCCCAGGAGGCCATTGACTATGTTCTGTGCGGAAGGTACTCACCGTCCAAACTCCGCATCTATGACCAGTATCAGAAGCAGGAAAGCAGACAGGAAAATGCCAAATTCCTGAAAGCGGAATACGGCGTAGGCTCCTATTCCAACGCTATCCCCAGCAGCGGCTTTAGGGTAGACCACGACAGCACGGGCATCACCATCTCCCGCGACTACGGCGACCCTGACGGGAAATTCCTGCTGACCTGGGCCAAGGTGGAAAAGCGTATTGGGGAACTGATTGCCGCTGGACGCTACCTGAACCGGGCTGAAAAAGAGCATTATCCGCAATACCGGGCACAGGTAGAGCAGCGGAAGGCCCGTTGGGACATCGCAGTGGAGATTTGCTCCATCATTGATGATTATGTGGATTTCAAAACACGGACCGGTGAAACGGACCCATACAAGGAACTCCTACTTGCCAGAACGTGTGCGAACTCCTTTAGAATAGGGGAAAAGAAGTGCTATGTTCTGTCAGGAGATAATCTCTTTGTCCTACCCACCCTGCGAAACGCCATGCAGACGATCATCCGGGACAAGACCCACCTGACGGAACGCTGTGAGGCTGTGCTGGCTGATCTGAGCGGTCCCCTTGCCACACCGCTGGAACCCACCGAGGAGGAACTGAATCCGCCGCCCCCTCCAAAAAAGGAATACCGCTTGACCCTGGGCGACACGGTGTACCTGGGGGCGCAGGAGTATGAGCTGCTGGCCTATAATGAGCAGACCGTCCGGCTCTATGACCCGACCTTTCCTATTTTCAATAAGGAGCTGCCCCGTGAGGAATTCGACCGTCTGCTGGCGGAGAACCCGCTGAACGACAGACTGCTTCAGGTGGCGGAGAACGCGGCACTTGTGGCTGACGCCGAAGAACCGGATGCCGGGGAATCGCCGGACGCCCCGCTGCCCGTGGGCCGAATCGACTTCCTGGGCACGAATGGCAGCGTGGGCGAAAGCGTGGAGTACACCGACGCGGAGGAATTTGTGGCGGCAATCAAGGAAGAAAACCATGCCGGCGCTCCCATGCGAATCGTCCTCTACCGGGACGGCCAGGGCCAGACCATTCCCCAGGACTTCCTTGCCGAACTGGACCCGCCGCCACAGGGCTTCCAGGTCATTGACATGGCGCAGGCGCAGTTGGAACGGGCAAAATGGCTCATTAACGCTTACTGTATGGAGGTCTTTGAGCAGGAGGCCGACTTCTCCGACCTCTCTCATGTCCCCCTGGCGTTCAGCTCCACCAGCGACAGCGCCCACACCGTAGAGATCAGTGTGGACTTGGTATCGTTCCGCCTGTCCTATCTGGTGGACGGCTCAGAGGCTGCTTCCATCCAATGCGCCGGCTTCCATGACCTGAATGAACTTCTCGCCAACCTGGATTTTGACGAGATGGTTGCCTTTACAGAGGAGGAATACAACAAACAGCAGACACAGAAAAAGCAGACGGAAGTGCAGCAGACAGAGGATGACCCTTTCCCGGAGATAGATCCCGCCGCCATCCGCAGAACTCTTGCAGAAAGAGGCATTGTGGACGGAAAAGTCATTGACCCGGATAAACTGAATGCCGACCCCTTTATTCAGCGGGTCATGGCCGATGCGGAACAGGCTTCCGCCCGTGCGCCACAGTCTGATAAACGCTTTTCCCCCATCGAAACTGAGAACGGCTACGCTGTGTGGGACAACATTCGAGATGAGATTTATGTGGATGATGAGGGCGTCAGTGAGGAATTTACCAGCCGGTGGCAGGCGGAGGAGTACGCCCGCCAGTTGAACCAGGTGAAACCCCTCGCCCGGTATTATGGGGAGGGCGAAACCATCCTGATCCGGCAGTACCCCAACGGCCAGTATTATGTCCAATACTGCTATGACGATCAAGATAACACGGTGTATGCGACGGCGGGCGGCTTTGATACCTTTGAGCAGGCCGAAGCAGCACTTTATACCCATCGTCCCCAAGCAAAAAAAGACCCCATCGCCGCCCAAGACCTCGCGTACCGGCAGGCCGCGGAATATTGGTCCGGTGACGAGCATCTTGTGATCTTTCAGGAACCGAACGGGACCTTCTGCAATCAGTACGGCTTCATTTCCGGCAGGGTGACGCCCACGACCGGGAGCTTTTCCACACTGGAGGAGGCGGAGAAACAGCTTTACGCGGACCGCCCTCTGGCCCAAAAGGTCCAGGCACAGGAGAAACCGCCCGCCCATGCCCCGGCGGACCGGGACGAAGCGGAGCGCCGCTATCAGGTGGTCGTCTACCACCACCTGGAAAACGGCATGGACGAGAAGCTGGAATATGCGACGCCAGAGGAAGCGGAACAGGCGGCGCGGGGCTATTTGGAAGGCACGATGGAGCCAGACGGCTTTGCTTACGAGGGGGCGGCTGTCTACGACCTGCTGGAGAAGAAGTGGCTCCGCGTGATCGGGGACTTCCCCACACCGGAACCTCCCGCCGCAAAAGAGGAACAACCTCCACCCCCGCGGGAGGATACGGAAACGGCTGCTTCGGACCGTGACCTGATCGGCAAAGAGGTGACGCTGGAGGGCCGGAGGTTTCTTGTAGAAAAGATCGACGAGTATGGCCGTGCCTCCCTGCGGGACCTCACCTTTGAAGGGGCTGCGGGCTTCCCCATCGAGCGTGTGGAGCATATTTCCGCCATTCGGCGTCTGATGGGACCGGCTGAAAAGACAGCGGGACCGGAAAAGGGCGTGGAAAGTTCAGCAGATGGGCACGACCAAGGCGGTAAGGAGCCGCCACTGGCCCCACCCCAGCCCCAGCGCAGGGCCAGGGTGTCCCCCTTTGTCCTCCATCCTGAAGTCCCCAACGCGGACCGGCATGAGTACCACATCACCGATGACGCCATCGGCACAGGGACGCCGGGAGAACGGTTCAACAACAATGTCCGGGCCATCCGCCTGCTGAAAAGGCTGGAGGCCGAGGACCGGCTTGCCACCCCAGAGGAACAGGAGGTATTGGCGCGGTATGTGGGCTGGGGCGGTTTAGCAGACTGCTTTGACGAGCGCCACAGCAAGTACGCCGAGCTGAAAGCCCTGCTCACCGAGGAGGAATATGCCGCGGCCAGGGAATCCACCCTCACCGCCTTCTACACCCCGCCCGTGGTCATCCGATCTATCTATCAGGCCCTCACGAACATGGGCTTCCAGACCGGAAATCTGCTGGAGCCGTCCTGCGGCATCGGCAACTTCATCGGTATGCGCCCGGAGGCCCTGGCGGACTCCAAAATCTACGGCGTGGAGCTGGACGGTATCTCAGGCCGCATCGCCCAGCAGCTTTATCAACAATCGTCTATCGCTGTCCAGGGGTTTGAGAAAACAGACCTCCCGGACAGTTTTTTTGACGCCGCCATCGGGAATGTGCCCTTCGGTTCCTTCAAGGTGATCGACAAGCGGTATGACCGATACAATTTCCTCATTCACGACTACTTCTTTGCCCGGACACTGGATAAGGTCAGGCCGGGCGGCGTCATCGCCTTTGTCACCAGCAAGGGAACAATGGATAAGGACACCCCCACCGTGCGGAAGTACCTTGCTCAGCGTGCCGACCTGCTGGGGGCCATCCGTCTGCCCAACAACACCTTCAAGGATGCCGCGGGCACGGATGTGACCAGCGACATCCTCTTTTTGCAGAAGCGGGATGCCCTCTCCAGCGAGGAACCGGATTGGGTACACCTGAACACCGACGCCAACGGGCTGAAAATGAACCAGTATTTTATTGACCACCCGGAGATGGTCATGGGCGAAATGCGGGAGATCAGCGGCCCTTATGGGCCGGAAACCGCCTGCCTGCCCATTGAGGGGCGGGACCTGGGAGAACAGCTTGACGCTGCCATTCAGAATATCCAAGGCTCCATCACCGAGTATGTCATGGACGACCCGGAAATCGAGGGCGAGGACAAGTCCATCCCCGCGGACCCGGAGGTACGAAATTTCAGCTATACCATCGTGGACGGCAAGGTGTACTACCGGGAAAACAGCCGCATGAACCCGGTGGAGGTGTCCGTGACAGCGACCAACCGCATCAAGGGGCTGATCGGCATACGGGACTGTGTGCGGACGCTCATTGAGTACCAGACCGAGGACTGGCCCGACCAGGACATTCAGGCCCAGCAGCGGAAGTTGAACGCTCTTTACGACGCCTTTGTGGACAAGTACGGGCGGATCAACTCCCGCGCCAACAGCTCCGCGTTCAGCATGGACAGCGCCTACTTCCTCCTGACCTCCCTGGAGGTGCTGGACGATGAGCGTAACTTTGTCCGCAAGGCGGATATGTTTACCAAGCGCACCATCAAGCAGAGGGTCACGATCACCCATGTAGATACCGCGTCCGAGGCCCTGGCCGTGTCACTGGCTGAAAAGGCAAAGGTGGACATGGACTATATGGCGGAGCTGACCGGCAAGACCGAGCAGGAGGTCTACGCCGACCTGACCGGCGTGATCTTCCTGAACCCCATGCACGGGTATGGCGGTGGCTCCGAGGAAAAGTACCTCACCGCGGACGAATACCTCTCCGGGAATGTGCGGGAGAAGCTGGAATGGGCAAAACGAAGCGCCGAACTGTACCCGGAGGACTACACCGCCCATGTCCAGGCTTTGGAACGGGTGCAGCCGGTGGACCTGACCGCCAGCGAGATTGCCGTCCGGCTGGGGGCTACCTGGCTCCCCACAGAGGTCATTGACCAATTTATCTATGAACTGTTCGGGACTTCTCTCCGCAGTCGGCGGATGATACGCAGCCATTACTCCCAGCACACCGGCGCATGGAATATCGAAAACAAATTTGCCGACAGGGGCAATATCAAGGCGGAGAACACCTACGGCACCACCCGTGTCAATGGCTACAAGATCATAGAGGAAACCCTGAACCTCCGGGATTTGCGTATTTTTGACTATGTGGAGGACGAACACGGCAACCGCGTTCCTGTCCTGAACAAAAAGGAAACGGCTATCGCCCAGGGCAAGCAGGAGCTTATCAAGCAGGCGTTCCAGGACTGGATTTGGAAAGACCCAGCCCGGAGGGAGCGTCTGACAAGGCTCTACAACGACAAGTTCAACAGCATACGGCCCCGTGAGTATGACGGGAGCCACCTGAACTTTGTGGGCATCAACCCAGAGATCACCCTGCGGCCCCATCAGGTGAACGCCATCGCCCACATCCTCTACGGCGGCAACACCCTGCTGGCCCATGTGGTGGGGGCAGGGAAAACATTTGAAATGGTAGCCGCCGCCCAGGAGAGTAAGCGGCTGGGGCTGTGCCAAAAGAGCTTGTTTGTGGTGCCCAACCACCTGACGGAGCAGTGGGCGTCGGAGTATTTGCAGCTCTACCCCTCCGCCAACATCCTGGTAGCCACCCGAAAGGACTTTGAAACCAAGAACCGCAAGCGGTTCTGCGGCAGGATCGCCACCGGCGACTATGACGCCATCATCATCGGACACAGCCAGTTTGAGAAAATCCCGGTGAGTGTGGAGCGCCAGCGGTATCTTCTGGAACAGCAGCGGAGTGAGGTCCTGAACGGCATCGCGGAACTGAAAGCCAACCACGGGGAACGCTTCTCCATCAAGCAGATGGAGCGCACAAAAAAGTCCATTGACGCCAAGTTAGCAAAGTTGAACGATCAGAGCCGTAAGGATGATGTGGTCACATTTGAAGAACTGGGCATCGACCGCCTCTTTGTCGATGAAGCACACTACTACAAAAACCTCGCCGCCTTTTCCAAAATGCGGAATGTGGGTGGCATCAGCCAGACGGAGGCACAGAAGTCCAGCGACCTCTATATGAAATGCCGCTATCTGGACGAGCTGACCGGGGGCCGGGGCGTTGTGTTCGCCACAGGCACCCCCATCTCCAACACCATGGTGGAGATGTATACCATGCAAAAGTATTTGCAGTACCACACCCTGGAAGAACACGGCCTGCTCAATTTTGACGCCTGGGCATCTACCTTCGGGGAAACCGTCACCGCTATTGAACTGGCCCCGGAGGGCACCGGCTACCGGGCCAAGACCCGGTTCTCCCGGTTCTACAACCTCCCAGAACTCATGTCTATGTTCAAAGAAGTGGCGGACATCCAGACGGCGGATATGCTCAACCTCCCCGTCCCCAAGGCCAACTACCACAACATCGTGCTAAAACCCTCGGAACAGCAGAAGGAGATGGTGGCGGCGCTGGGGCAGCGAGCGGAGAAGGTCCGCAACAAGATGGTGGACAGTACCGAGGACAATATGCTGCTTATCACCAACGACGGGCGCAAGCTGGCCCTGGACCAGCGGCTCCTCAACCCCTTGCTCCCGGACAGCGACACCAGCAAAATCAACGCCTGTGTTGGGGATGTGTTTGATATATGGCAGCGCACAGCGGACCAGCGTTCCGCACAGATGGTATTCTGCGACCTCTCCACCCCTGGCAAGAACCGGCCCATTGAAATGGTCCCAAACGAGCAGGGCGGCTATGAAATGGCGGAATTTCAGAATGTCTATGATGACCTGCGGAATAAGCTGATTGCCAGGGGCATACCAGCCGAAGAAATAGCCTATATCCACAGCGCCAACACGGAGACACAGAAAAAGGAGTTGTTCGGCAAGGTGCGCTCCGGGCAGGTCCGGGTGCTGATCGGCTCCACACAGAAGATGGGCGCGGGCACCAATGTCCAGAAGAAACTCGTGGCGCTCCACCACCTGGACTGCCCCTGGCGGCCCTCCGACCTCCAACAGCGGGAGGGCCGGATTATCCGGCAGGGCAACGAGAACAACGAGGTGGACATCTACACCTATGTCACCGAGAACACCTTTGACAGCTACCTCTATCAGCTGGTGGAGGGCAAGCAGAAGTTCATCGGGCAGATCATGACCAGCAAATCCCCGGTCCGGTCCTGCGAGGATATAGATGAAACCGCCCTGTCATACGCGGAAATCAAGGCGCTCTGCACCGGCAATCCCTACATCAAGGAGAAGATGGACCTGGACATTGATGTGCAGCGGCTCCGGCTCCTGAAAGCCAACCACCTCAGCCAGCGGTACGCTCTGGAGGATCAGATCATTAAGACGCTGCCTCAGCAGATTGCCAAGTATGAGCAGTCTATTGAGGGCTATCTTTCCGATATGGACCGGCTGAAGGAGAACACCCACCCCAATGAGGACGGCTTCTCCCCCATGGAGGTGGAGGGGACCGTCTACACCGAAAAAAAAGCCGCAGGCAGCGCCATCCTCGCCGCTTGCCAAGCCATGACCAGCCCCGGCACTGTCCCTCTGGGCCAGTACCGGGGCTTTGCCATGGACCTGTCCTTTGAAAGCATGTTCCAGCAGTTCAAGGTCACGGTGAAAGGGGCGCTATGCTATACCATAACCCTCGGCACAGATGTTTTTGGCAACATTCTCCGCCTGGACAATCTGCTGGAAAGCATGGAGGAGCGGATAAACACCTGCCGGGAACAGTTGGAAAATACCAGGATGCAGCTCGAAAACGCCAAACTGGAGGTGGATAAGCCCTTTCCCCAGGAGGACGAGCTGAAAAGAAAGTCCGCCCGCCTGGATGAATTGAACATCCTGCTGAACATGGACAAGCGGGAGAGCGAGATCGTGGATGGAGATGTAGGGGATGAAGTCACCGCCCCCGCCCGTGGCAGTCCCGACCGCGAACGCTGAAAGAGTGAGAAATGTCTGACCCTCAAAAACATGATACGGGAGCAAGCCGCAGGCTTGCCCCCGTACATAGTTTGTTGTATCATTTCCGCGGATGGGTGTCCCATGCCCACCTGTATACGGTATCAAAATTCATGATAGAATGGAGTTGAATGCTATGGCAACCTATCTCACAGGCGACACACATGGGAATTTTCTCCGCGTGGACACCTTTTGCCGCGCAATGGAAACAACAAAATCCGATACCATAATCATCCTTGGTGATGCGGGTTTCAATTATTACCTGAATGACCGAGACACCCGTGTCAAAGAGTATGCCAGCACCCTTCCGGTCAAATTCTTCTGCATCCACGGAAACCATGAGGCCAGACCTCAGCGCATCCCATCCTATATCGAAGGGGAATACTGCGGCGGGAAAATTCTCTATGAGGAAGCATTTCCAGACATTCTCTTTGCCGTTGACGGCGAGGTTTACAATTTCGATGGGTACAAGTGTATCGTGATCGGGGGCGCGTACAGTGTGGATAAGCACTACCGGCTGGCGCACGGGTGGCATTGGTGGCCGGATGAGCAGCCGGACGAGGAGATCAAAGCCGTGGTTGAAGCGCGGCTTGCCGCCTTACACTGGAACATCGACATTGTTTTGAGCCACACCTGCCCCCGCAAATATGAGCCGACCGAAGTATTTCTCTCCAGCCTTGACCAAAGCTCCGTAGACAAGAGTACCGAGGACTGGCTGGACGGCATAGAGGACCGCCTGGACTACAAAAAATGGTACTGCGGCCACTACCACACCCGGAAACAGGTCGACAAAATACAATTCATGTTTGAGGACTTTGACACGATGTTTATTCGTCTATGAATAAGGTATTCTATGTTACCTTTCCCGGCTACGGGGAGCGTTAGCGATTGACAAGCATCCGGCGTACCGATACAATAAGGAAAATGAAGCAGAAAGGACGGGGTAAGAGATGGGCCGACAGGATATGATGGGACAGCCCGGACACGATACCGGCCTACCATCTGACAGGAGTTATCTGGAGTGCGGCCTGCCTGACTTCCTGCGGGAATCCATTGCGCAGATGCAGGCGGCTTGGGACCGGCTAGATCGGGGCGAGGAGTATCTGCGCTGGGACTGCGACTACTGCAACTTGCAGGCAGACATCAACAACGCGGAGGTCAATCAGGTCATCAGCTCGGAACAGGCGTGGTATCTCCGGGAAAAGTATCTACGGATGGAAAGGGAGTGACCGCATGGGCGTCATTGACTTTACAGATATGCAAAAACGGAACAAGGCATACGCCGGCGCAAACGGCAAGAAGATTTCCGTCCTCTATGACGGGGAGCAATATATGCTGAAATTTCCGTCTATGGCGAAGAAGAACCCGGACATGAGTTACAGCAACAGTTGTTTTTCTGAATATCTTGGCTGCCGAATATTTGAGATCGCCGGCATCCCCGTGCAAAAGACCCTGCTGGGCACATTCACGGTGAACGGCACACAGAAGATCGTTGTCGCCTGCGGCGACTTCACCCGGCCTGGGATCGTGCTTCAAGACTTTGCCTCCCTGAAAAACCAGATCATCGACTCAGAGCGCAACGGGTATGGCACCGAACTGTCCGACATCCTCCATACGATTACGGCACAGACGGCCATAGACGCCGCTCAACTGCTGGACCGCTTTTGGGATATGTTCATCGTAGACGCCCTGATTGGGAACTGGGACCGGCACAACGGGAACTGGGGCTTCCTCTACGATGCCGTCAGCGACGCCATAGAACTGGCCCCGGTCTACGATTGTGGGAGTTGCCTCTATCCCCAGGCGGATGACGAGATCATGCGGTCTGTCCTTACCAATCAGGGCGACCGTGACTATCGAATTTATGAGATACCGACCTCCGCGATTACGCTGGAAGGAAAGAAAATTCGGTATTTCGATTTTATTTCCTCACTGCGGGAAGAGGGGTGCAGCCGCGCCCTGCGGAGGATCGTCCCCCGGATTGATATGGGTAAAATCGGGAAGTTGATTTATGACACCCCATTCCTCAGTGATTTGCAACGGCAATTTTATTTGACCATGCTGGCGGAACGGAAAGCAAAGATACTGGATTTCGCTCTGGAAAAATTAGAGCAGGCGAAAGATGGGCTTCTACCAGTGAAACACAAAGCCGGGAAAGACCGGGACGCCCGATAAAGCAATCACATACCTTTTTGGCAAGGCCGTGTCTGCGGCCTTGCCGTTTTACATAGCCGGGAGGTTTTCATCTGGAGATCTCCCGGCTATCACTATTTTATAAGGAGTGATACAGCATGACCAACAAAGAAATGATGCGCCAACTTTATGAACGGATGACCGCCGAGCAGCAGAAGTATAAGGCATGGCTTCTGGAGCAGCCCCCCAATGTGATCCTGGACAATGCCTGCAAATTCACCGTCCGAGAAGACATTGTGATGGAGTTGGAGGTACTGGAACTGACGGATGCCCAGGCCGCGGCCCTGCTGCGGTCCCGGACCCCGCTGGCGGATGTTTACCGGGCGTGGGAGCGGGCGGAAACTCACCACATGGACGATGTGCGGGATGTGATCGAGGCCCGCGCAGATACCGTTATACGGGCTGAAAAGGAAAAGGGCCAGCGGGAGGAACGGTAGGATGGGCTATGTCACCCCGGAGCAGATCGCACAGGCTAAGGAATGGGACCTGCTGACCTATCTCCAGCAGTATGACCCGCACCAGCTCGTCCATGTGGGCGGAAGCACCTACTGCACCCGTGAGCATGACAGCTTGAAGATCAGCAACGGAAAATGGAACTGGTTCTCCCGCAAAATCGGCGGGAAAACAGCCCTGGACTATCTCATTAAGGTCCAGGGCTTTTCTTTTACCCAGGCGGTGGAAGCCCTGACGGGACCGAACTTCTCTCCCCCGTCTCCGGCGCCTCAAGCCAGGCCGAAGGAGCAGGAACCCCGGAAGCTGGTCCTTCCCCAAGCCAGCCGGTGCGCCACCCATGTTGTCAGCTATCTTCATGGGCGTGGCATTGACTATGATATGATCGACTACTGCATCCAGACCGGGCGCTTGTATGAAAGTCTGCCCTATCACAACGCCGTATTCGTGGGCCGGGACCAGCAGGGCCAGCCCCGTTACGCCGCCCTGCGGGGTATCATAGGGGACTTCAAGGGCGAGGCCCCCGGCAGCGACAAGCGGTATTCCTTTGCCATCGCGGAGACCCCCGCTGCACCCAGCGTCCACCTGTTTGAATCGGCCATCGACCTGTTGAGCTACGCCACCCTGCTGAAAATGAAGGGCCGGGACTGGCGACAGGACGCCATGCTCTCCCTGGGCGGGGTGTTCAAGCAGAAACAAGAGTTTGTCATCCCCATGGCTCTCAGCCAGTACCTTCAGGACCATCCGGGCGTCCACACGCTCTGCCTCCACTTGGATAATGACGAGGTGGGCCGGGATGCGGCGGCAGGCATCATGGCTGGCCTGGGGAACAGATACGAGGTATTGGACAGGCCGCCACCCAGCGGAAAGGATGTAAACGATCTGCTGCTCCAGCGGAGGTTGGAGCAGGTAAAAAGGAAGGAGGAATGGAGCCGGTGAAAGACTATCAGGGCATGAAGATCATCGGGATAGACAATGGTTACGGCAACATCAAGACTGCAAACTGCTGTTTTCCCGCGGGGCTGACCGCCCATGACGCAGAGCCGGTATTCAAAGACGATCTGCTGGTCTATGACGGATGCTACTACCTGATCGGGACAGGCCACAAGGAGTTTAAGGCGGACAAGACTGGGGACGATGACTATTATATCCTCACCCTGGCCGCTATCGCCCGTGAGCTGAATGTATATGGCCTGACGGACGCCACGGTATATCTTGCCGTGGGCCTGCCCCTCACTTGGGTGAGTCGGCAGCGGGCGGACTTCAAAGCCTACCTCATGCGGAACCGGGAGCTGGCCTTTACCTTCCGGGGAAAAGCCTACCGGGTGGAGATTGCCGGAGTGGATGTGTTCCCCCAGGGCTTCGCTGCGGTTGCCGGCCAGATCAGGGACTTCCAGGGCGTGAATATGCTCTGTGACATTGGCAACGGCACCATGAACATCATGTTCATCAACGACCGCAAGCCTGTTGTGGACCGGATGTTTACTGAGAAGTATGGCACCCATCAATGTATGCTGGCCGTCCGGGAGAATGTCATGCGGACCCACCACGCCACGGTGGACGAGTCGATCATCAACCGGGTGCTGCGGTTCGGCACAGCGGATATTCGGGAGGACTATCTGACCACCATCCGGGAAACCGCCGCAGAGTATGTGGGCGAGATTTTCCGCATCCTGCGGGAGCGTGAGTACAACCCAGCTCTCATGCGGCTCCATGTGCTGGGCGGCGGAAGCTGCCTGGTCCGCAACTTCGGGGCGTATGACGCCGACCGCGTGACCATCTACGAGGACATCTGCGCCACCGCCAAGGGCTATGAGTTCCTGTGTGAGCAGGCTTTGCACAGGGGGACGAGAGAATGAATACCAAACGGTTTTCGCTCCGATTTAACCTTGACCGGGAGGATGACCGCAGGGCGTGGGAAGCCCTGCACCGCATGGACACCCGATCCATCAATCAGGAGATTATCGCCAGGATCAACGCAAAAGAGCAAACCGATGTTTTGAAAGAGCTGATCCGTCAGACCGTATCTGAAGAACTGGAGCGAACCGCAGAGAACGGCCATGACAGGCCAGCGGCGCAGACGGAAGCCAGCGCGGAGGACCTGAACGCCGTATTTGACTTCCTGAACAGTTTTTAGCGGCATCACAAGTGATGCCGCTTTTTTATGCCCATTGGGGCCGTGGCATCACTTATGATGCCGCCGATGAAATCAAAAGGATTGACAGTGACGATGAACCACCAACCGAAAGGCAGACTGCCTTCCAACCCCACCCGCCGTATCTCTCCAGCGGAGTGGGCGTTGCTTGGCCGCATCAACCGCCAGCTTGCCCATGACGAGTATATGCAGGCCAGAAGGGAGTTCTGGCTTGCGGCCCGCCCCGCCAAAGGGAGGCCCGACCGGGCCTGAACCTGCCCCGTCCGTTCTCACGCGCCGCAGGCGCGGAGGATGGCGGTATTGTCTTAGCAAGCAACGAATTGTGGGGCCACAATTCCGCTTGACAGGGGCTTGCCGCCCCTATGACCCCGCATTGAGAAAGGATGATCGTTTTGAAAAGAACACTTGAAATGAAGGTCCGTTTTACCAAAACCGAACTGGACGCTCTCACCAAGAAGGCCCGCAAGTCCGGCCTGTCCCGCGAGGGTTACTGCCGCCGCGTTCTGAACGGCGTGGAGGTGAAGGAGGTCCCGCCCGCCGATGTGCCTGTGCTGATTCAGGAGGTGCGGCGCGTGGGGAATAACCTGAATCAGATCATGAAGCGGGCCAACGCCATCGGACTGCTGGATGTGCCCCAGCTCCGCAAGGCGCTGGAGGATAACCGGGCTGTGGAGAAGCGGATCGCGGACGCCTACACCACCCCCTCCGACTGACATGGCTGTGACCTCCATCTGGCCCATTCATGGGCGCGTGGACAAGGTAATCGACTACGTCCGGAACCCGGAAAAGACCACTGAGGCCGGCTTGCCGGAGCTGGCGTCCCTCCATGCCGTTGAGGATGTGGTGGAGTATGCCGCCGACGAGATGAAAACGGAGTGCCGGTCCTATGTGTCCTGCCTGAACTGCCGGGAGGACACCGCCGCCGCGCAGTTCATGGAAACAAAGCGGCTGTGGGGCAAGCCGGGGGGCCGGGTATGCTACCACGGGTATCAGTCCTTCAAAGCGGATGAGGTCACGGCGGAGACAGCCCATGAGATCGGCGTCAGGCTGGCGGAGGAGCTGTGGGGCGGGCGTTTTGAAGTTGTAGTGGCGACCCACTGCAATACCGGACACTATCACAACCACTTTGTCATCAACTCCGTGTCCTGGGTTGATGGAAAAAAGTTCTACAACTCCCCCGCCGACTACGCCCGGATGCGGGAGGTATCGGACCGTCTGTGCCGGGAATACGCCATCTCCGTGATCGAGAACCCTGGCAGACAGACAAAGGACTATGCCGAATGGCGGGCCGAGCGTGATGGAAAACCCACCCACCGGGGCACTATCCGGGCCGACATCGACCGGGCTATCCGCGCTTCCACTACTGAGCGCGACTTCCTGCGGGTGCTGGACGAAATGGGCTATCAGGTCAAGACCCACGGGAAGGACGGAAAGCCCCTGAAATATCCCGCATTGAAGCCACCGGACGCAAAGGGCTATTTCCGTTTCCACAAGCTGGGTGAGGGCTACACGCTGGAGGAGATCAGGGCGCGTATTCTACGCAACATTCACAAGCAGCCCCCGTTCCCGGAGCTTGTCCATCACCTGCCCCAGCATTACCGGGTGCGGGGAAAGCCCCAGAAGAAAGTCACCGGCCTGCGGGCGCTGTACTTCCGTTACTGCTATGAACTCCACATCATCGTCAAGCAGCCGGCATCCGTCAAGCGGGTGTCTTTTTTATTGCGGGAGGACATCGCCAAGCTGGACCGTCTGGACGCGGAAACCCGCTTTTTGGGGAAACACCACATTGGAACGATTGAGGAATTGACTACCCACCGGGAAACGGCGTTGATGGAGGCGAACGCCCTGGCTGCCCAGCGGCAGGAACTCCGAAAGGAGCTTCGACGGTGTAGCCGTCAGGGTGACGCTATTGCCGCAGATGAGGTAAAACAGCGGATCAGTGCCCTGTCTGACAGGATCAGGGCGGCGCGAAAGGAGGTGGTCCTATGTGACGGCATCGCCCAGCGTTCCGGGCAGGTCCGGGAGAACCTGGGACGGCTGGTGAAGCAAAAGGAAATTGAGCGAAAGGAGCAGTTAAAGAATGAGCTATTCAGGCGACGCGGCGGAGCAAGTCGTGAGGATGTCGCTGGAAACAGGTGAGGTTGCGGTCAGGCTGGCCGGCTCCGGGGCCAAACAGCTTGCCGTTTTGATCTATGCCATCCTGCGGGAGCAGAAAAAGACAGCGGGCAAGGCCCGTCTGACCAATATGCTCCGCAGCGGCAAGGAGCTGAAGGTGTTTGCCGTGAAGGACAGCGATCTCCAGCTCTTTTGCCGGGAGGCAAAGAAGTACGGCGTCCTCTACTGTGTATTAAAGGACCGGGACGCCACGGATGGACTGACCGACATCATGGCGAGGGCGGAGGACGCCGGCAAGATCAACCGCATCATTGAGCGGTTCGGCCTTGCCACCGTAGATATGGCCCAGGTCAAACAGGAGATCGAACAGAGCCGGGCGGAGCGGCGGGCGGACGCCCCGGAAACACCTGCGGCGGAACCGGCAGCCGGGGTGGACGCTCCCCAGGGGCCGATGACTGAGCGGGAGATGGATGGATTTCTGGACGCCATGCTTGCCCCGGCCCCGGAACATGGCCCGGCTGTCCCGGAGCGCGACGATCCAGACCGGGACCTGGATGAATTTTTGAAGGCGGCGCGGGGCGCGTCCTCTGCCAGAGAGGAGGGCAGAACCGAAAACCCCACTGTGGGCCGGGCCGAGAAATCCCGTCTGTCCGAGCCTACCTCAAAGCCCAAAGAGACCGCCGAGCCGGGTATCCCTGATCCGCTGGAGCGTCCCCGCCCCTCTGTTCGTCAGGCATTGAAGGAGATACGGGCGGAGCAGAAGCAGCGGGCGGAGGAGAAAGCCAGAGAGAACACTGGGCGGCAGAAGCCCCTCCAGCACAAAGCACCCCCGAAAAAGAAAATCAAAAAGCAAAAGGAGCGATAATGTATGCCGAACTATGATGATTTGTTTACCGGCCAGCCCACCCAGCAGGAGGAGAAGCCCTTTGACAAGACGGTTTGGGCGGCGCGAAAGCAGGCGGAGCGCGAGGGCGTCTACGCCATGATCGACAGCTATGTGCAGGATATGGGCAGAGAGGGCGGGCTGTTCCAAGCCTACCTGGATGTGCAGGCCCGGTTTGACCTCTACTCCGTGAGCAACGCCATCCTGATCGCGGCCCAGTGCCCGGAGGCCACCAAACTGGCCGACTTCGACAGCTGGAAAGCCAACGGCGTGTATGTCCGGCGAGGAGCGGATGCTATCACCATTCTGGAACCGGGTAAGGAGTACCAGCGGGACGATGGCAGCGTGGGCGTGTCCTACAATGTGCGGAAGGTCTTTGACATTTCCCAGACCAGGGCCGCCCAGCGCCCCGCCCCCACCACGGTCCGGGATGAACGCCTGCTGCTGAAGGCCCTGATGAACGATGCCCCCTGCCGGTTCGCTATCTCCAACGAACTGCCGGAGGGCGTCAATGTGACTTATCATCCCCAGGAGCATACCGTCTATGTCCGCCAGGGGTTGGACGCCCCCACCATCTTCCGGGGGCTGGCCCAGGAGCTTGCCCGCGCCCACATGGACCGTGATGGGATCACCTGTGAAAGCCCCGATTTTACGGCGTACAGTGTGTCTTATATGCTGTGCAAAAGAAATGGCGTGCCGGTAGAGGGCTTTTCCTTTGAACACCTGCCGGAGAGCTATGCCGGGATGGACGCCAGGGCGCTCCGGGCCGAGGCGGGTGTCATGCGGGATGTGGCCGGGAGTATCTCCGCCGATATGAACCGGCTCTTTGCCGCCCAGGAGAAAGCGCAGAAGAACCGAGATGACGAGGCGAGATAAGGAGGGCGCTCTATGCGTGATGAGAAGCATGTGGTCACGCTGAATGACTACGAACAGCGGCTTATGGTGCGGGGCCTGACTGACTTCCGCAACGATGCGCTCCGGGACGGCAAACCCACCGAAGATGTGGACGATCTCATTCTCAAAATCATAGACGCGCCCACGAAACGGGAGAAACGGAGGGCTGACCGTGAGGCAAGATAAGTTCTCCAAAGCCCACCTGACCCTCTACGCCTGCGGCGTCATTCCTGTGGTCTGGCTGGCCCTGCTGCTGGCCCCCTATATGGGCGGCGGACTGGCGGGGCTGGTGCGGTACGGCGGGGCGGCGCTGGACCATCCGTTTCACATTGTATGGTGTGAGGACAGTTTGAAAACTGTCCTCATTTTTTTGTTGTGCTATGGGCTGGGGATTGGCGTCTACCTCTCCACCGACCGCAACTACCGCAGGCGGGAGGAACACGGCAGCGCCAAGTGGGGCGATCCCAGAGCGATCAACAGGAAATATGCGGATAAGGAGCCGACCGCGAACAAAATCCTCACACAGAATGTCGCCATTGGACTGGATGGCCGCAGACACCGGCGCAATCTGAATGTCCTGGTGGTGGGCGGCAGCGGCGCGGGCAAGACCAGGTTCTACGCCAAGCCCAACATTATGAACGCCAATACCAGCCTTATCATACTGGACTGCAAAGGTGAAATCTTGCGCGACACCGGGGGACTGCTTGAAGCAAACGGCTACGACATCAAGGTGCTTGACCTAATCAACATGGAGAAAAGCCACTGCTACAACCCTTTTGCCTATCTCCGCAACGACAACGACATTCAGCGGCTTGTGACCAACCTGTTCAAGAACACCACGCCCAAAGGCGCACAGTCACAGGACCCCTTCTGGGATCAGGCAGCGCAGATGCTCTTGCTGGCGCTGGTGTTCTATCTCCACTACGAAGCTCCGCCCGAAGAACGGAACTTCTCCATGGTCATGGAAATGATCCGGGCTGGCGAGGTCCGGGAGGATGATGACACCTACCAATCCCCGTTGGATGAACTCTTTGACCGCCTGGAAATGCGGGACCCGGAGCATATCGCCCTGAAATATTACCGCAATTACCGCTCCGGCAGCGGCAAGACCCTGAAGTCCATCCAGATCACGCTGGTGTCCCGGCTGGAGAAGTTCAATTTGGAATCGCTGGCCGGCATGACGCAGACGGACGAGATGGAATTGTGGAGTTTAGGTGAAAAAAAGACAGCCATCTTCGCCGTGATCCCCGACAATGACTCCAGTTTTAACTTCATTGTCGGCCTACTCTACACCCAACTGTTCCAACAGCTCTACTATCAGGCGGATGTGGTACACGGCGGCAGGCTGCCCGTCCATGTGCATTTCGTCATGGACGAGTTCGCCAATGTCGCGCTGCCTGATGAGTTTGACAAACTGCTTGCCACCATGCGGAGCCGTGAAATCTCCGTGAGCATCATCATCCAGAACCTCGCCCAGCTCAAGGCCCTTTTTGAAAAGCAGTGGGAGAGCCTTGTGGGAAATTGCGATGAATTTCTGTATATGGGCGGCAACGAGCAATCCACCCATGAGTATGTGTCCAAGCTGCTGGGCAAGGAAACCATTGATACGAACACCTACGGCCAGTCCAAAGGGCGGAGCGGCAGCTACTCCACCAACTGGCAGCTCACGGGCCGGGAACTGCTCATGCCGGATGAAGTGCGTATGCTGGATAACCAGTACGCACTTCTTTTTATTCGCGGAGAGCGGCCCGTGCGGGACCTCAAGTATGACATCCTTAAACATCCCAATATCAAACTTACCACGGACGGCGGGGCGGAACCATACCGGCACGGTGAGGATGTCCACAGCATCGTATCTATCCGCTTTGACAAGGAGCTATTGAAGCAGGCAGCGGAAAAGGATGGTCAGGACGCGCCGAAACATCGTTTCATTCTTCTCACCGAGGAAGAACTGGAGCAGAAATTTATTGAACTGGAGGAACAAGAAAATGCTGAACAACAAAAAGGAAAATAAGCGGCTCCCCATGCCCGGTAAGGTAAAACAGGGCTTCCGCTGCTACTGCACGCTGGTAATGGCCGCGGCCCTGCTGGGTTGCTGCTCCATGACGGCCTTTGCCGCCGATGACCCCCTGGAGGTGGTCAACAATTTGTCGGAGTTCATTTTTGGTTTGATCCGGGCGGTGGGCCTGATCCTGCTGGGCTGGGGCATCGTTCAGGTGGGCCTCTCCCTCCAGAGCCATGACCCCTCCCAGCGGTCCAACGGCTTCCTCACCCTGGCTGGCGGCATTGTCATAACCTTTTCCAAAGAAATTCTGACCCTTATCACCGGCTGATGATGCCAAGTTATCCGAACACAGGGGGCAGGCCCCAAAAGCCTGCCCCCAAAGGAGGTGTTTTGCGTGTCGGATAATTGGGTCGTGCAAAACCTGGAAAATGCGCTGGAGGTCTGGAATGGCAAGTTGAGCGAGATCTGGCAGCTTATCACCCAATCCCCCCAGGACTTCAAGGGCGGCGCGATCTGGGCCGTAATAGCGGACATCCACGGTGCGCTCCAGGCCATCGGCTACGCCCTGCTGGTGTTGTTCTTTGTGGTGGGCGTGGTCAAGACCTGCGGCAGCTTTGTGGAGGTCAAAAAGCCGGAACATGCGCTGAAGCTGTTTGTCCGCTTTGTTCTGGCAAAGGCCCTGATTACCTATGGCATGGAGCTGATGCTGGCCCTTCTGGACATCATCCAGGGCGTAGTGTCCTCCATTATGAACGCGGCGGGCTTCGGCGCGCCATCGTCCACTGTTTTGCCCGGGGAGATCGTGACAGCCATTGAGGATTGCAGTTTTTGGGACAGCATCCCCCTATGGGCGGTGACGCTGATCGGCGGACTGTTTATCTGGGTGCTGTCTTTTGTAATGATCCTGAGCGTCTACGGGCGCTTTTTTAAGATGTATATGTATGCTGCGCTGGCCCCCATCCCCCTGTCTACTTTTGCCGGGGAACCCAGCCAGAATGTGGGCAAGAGCTTTCTCAAAAGCTATGCCGCCGTCTGTCTGGAGGGAGCCGTCATCGTGCTGGCCTGTATCATCTTCTCCGTGTTCGCCAGTTCCCCGCCTGTTGTTGACCCGGACGCTGCGGCGGCCTCAATGGTGTGGAGCTACATTGGCGAAATTACCTTTAATATGCTTATTTTGGTGGGCAGCGTCAAGATGTCCGACCATGTGGTACGGGAAATGATGGGTCTGTGAGGAGGACACAGATGAAACGGTTTTATGTATTCAAGGACGGGACCCAGCAAGGGAGTACCGCCACGAGAGAGCTGGCGATTGATCTGATCCGTCAATATCAGGAATTGGAAACCCACCCCATCCTGCACTCGGAGTTCAGCATCATTGAGGGAGAGGAGGAATTTATCCCCTATCCCTCCCGCCAGAAACCGCCCAGGCAGAAACGGGGCATGGAGCGATAAGGAGGAGCAGCCATGAGTTTTGAAGATGAGTACCGCGAATTGATGGAAAAGCCCATTGAGGAGATCAAAGAAGATATTTTCTTTCGCCCTGATAATTTCCAAAACGAGCCGTGGTACGGCGACTTTCAAATGTATATGACGGGTGGCGTCTGCCAGCCCCCGGAGGAACACGCCCTGCGAGTCCGCAAGGCCCTGAAGGTGATGGGCTACGACACCCACACCGTCAGCAGGGACGGCAGGACCTATATCCTCCCCGGCGAGGCGCGGCAGGCCGCACGGGAGCTGAAACCGAAAAAGCATGACGACCGGGAGAGATGACCACCTGTGTCGGGAAAGGAGTGTCAATGGAAGTCAAAATCAACCGTGAAATACGCAACTACACGGAGAGTATGTTTTTCGGGCTGTCTCTGCGGCAGCTCATTTTTTCTGCTCTGGCGGTGGCCGTTGCCGTGGGGCTGTATTTTCTGATGAAACCCTATGTCGGTACGGAAACCGTGTCCTGGGTCTGCGTCCTGGGCGCGGCCCCCTTCGCCGCCCTGGGCTTTTTCACCTACCACGGCATGGCGGCGGAGCAATTCATCTGGGCGTGGCTGCGCTCGGAGGTGCTGGAACCCAGGGAACTGCGCTTTGAAGCGTCCACCCTCTACTATGATCTCTTGAAGTCCAGCATGGATAAATGGGAAAAGGAGGAATACAAGCGCCATGATTAAAAGTATCAAGGCCATCATGCGGCAGGACCGGGAGCCGTACCGCGTCCCCCGCAGGGTACAGGATGTGATCCCCATTCAATGCGTCTGGCCGGACGGCATTTTTAAGGTAGGCATCAAGTTCTCCAAGACCTACCGCTTCACCGACATCAATTATAAGGTTGCCAGCCGCGACGATAAGGAAACCATGTTTCTGGCCTACTCGGAACTGCTGAACAGCCTGGATTGCGCCGCTACCACCAAGCTCACCATCTGCAACCGCCGTCAAAGCCAGACGGACTTTGAGCAGTCTGTCCTCATGCCCATGCGGGAGGACGGACTGGACAAGTACCGTAGGGAGTACAATCAAATGCTCATGGACAAGGCGACCGGGGCCAACGGCATCACCCAGGAGAAGTATGTCACCATCACGGTCTACAAGCGGGATATTGAGGATGCCCGCGCCTACTTCACCCGCGTCGGAGCCGATTTGACCGCCCGCTTCGCCGCCCTCGGCTCCAAGTGCGTGGAGCTGGATGCCGCAGACCGGCTTCGTATTCTCCACGACTTCTACCGGGCTGGGGACGAGGGCAATTTTCACTTCGACATGGCGGATATGGCCCGGAAGGGCCACGACTTCAAGGACTACATCTGCCCGGATGGGATTGAGAAGCACAGCGACTACCTGAAGCTGGGCGACCGCTATTGCCGGGTGCTGTTCCTGAAGGACTACGCCAACTATATCCAGGACGAGATCGTGACGAACCTGACTGACCTGGACCGCAATATGATGTTGTCCATCGACATCCTCAATGTGCCCACGGACGAGGCCGTGCGGGAGGTGGAGAACCGTCTGCTCGGTGTTGAAACCAACATCACAAACTGGCAGCGCCGCCAGAATCAGAACAACAACTTCTCCGCCATCGTCCCCTACGATATGGAATTACAGCGCAGGGAGAGCAAGGAGTTTTTGGCCGACCTGACCACCCGTGACCAGCGGATGATGCAGGCCGTCCTCACCCTGGTCATCACCGCCGACACCAAACAGCAGCTTGAAACCGACACAGAGAAAATACGCTCCCTGTCCGGGCGGTGCCAGCTGGCGGTATTGAAATACCAGCAGATCGACGGTCTGAACACGGTCCTGCCAATCGGCACCCGGAAGATCAACGCCTTCCGCACCCTGACCACCGAGAGTCTGGCCGTGTTCATGCCCTTCAAAGTGCAGGAGATCATGGACCGGGGCGGCATCTACTTCGGGGAGAACGCCATCTCCCACAACCTTATCATGTGCAACAAGGCCAATCTGCTCAATCAGTCCTCCTTCCGGCTGGGCGTTCCCGGCTCCGGCAAGTCGTTCAGTGTGAAAGAGGAAATTGTGTTCCTCATTCTCAATACGGATGATGACATTCTGATTGCAGACCCGGAGGGCGAGTACGCCCCTCTCATTGAAGCTATGGACGGTCTGGGCGCTGTGATCCGGGTGGCCGCTGGTGGGAAAGACCGGCTCAACGCCATGTATATGGTGGACGGCTACGGCGAAAACAACCCTATTGTGGTGAAGTCGCAGTTCATCATGTCCCTGGTGGAGCGCATCGACCCCAAGGGCGTGGGGGCCAAGCAGAAGTCCATCATTGACCGTTGCACGGGGGACTTGTATGAAGAAGCGGAGCAGAACGGTACAGTTCCCACCCTCGCCGCTCTCCGTGAAAAGCTGATGGAACAGCCGGAGGCGGAAGCGCGGGAGATCGCCCTGGCGCTGGAGCTGTTCACCACCGGCTCCTTGGACATCTTCGGCCACGACAGCACCGTGGACCTGGACAAGCGGGTGGTGGTGTTCGACATCCACGGCTTGGGCGAACAGTTGAAGCCCATCGGCCATCTGGTCATCACCGATACCATGCTCAACCGCGTCACCCTGAACTGGAAGAAGGGCAGGCGCACCCATGTCTTTATCGACGAGTTCCATGTGATGTTTGAGAACGAATTTTCCGCCGCCTTTTTCAACTCCGCGTGGCGGCAGTTCCGCAAGCGCAACGCCTATCCCACGGCCATCACGCAGAACGTGGAGTATCTTCTGGACTCCGTACAGGCCAGCACCATGCTGTCCAACTCCGAGTTCATTGTCATGCTCAGTCAGGCGGCGGGCGACCGGGAGAAGCTGGCCCATCTGCTGAATATCTCCGAGGAGCAGATGAGTTATATCACCAATGCGGACGCCGGGTGCGGCCTGATTAAATACGGTTCTGCCCTGGTGCCCTTCGTCAATCGTTTCCCGCACAACACGGAGCTATACCGCTTGATGACCACCAAGCCCGGTGAGGGCCGCTTTTCCGGGGGGCGGGCTTGACGCCCGCCCCCTTCTTATGGACGGAGGTGTGTAAATTGCCACTGAACATCAAACCCTGCCACCTGCGGACCGCGAGGGACTATGTGGGCCGGTATCACCGGCACAGCATCCCACCTGTGGGCGGTAAATTTGCCGTGGCCTGCTATGATGGGGACCGTCTGTGCGGCGTTGCCATTTGTGGCCGTCCCGTTGCCCGGTATTTGGATGATGGCCTGACGCTTGAGATTTTGCGCTGCTGCACCGACGGGACAGGCAACGCCTGTTCCAAGCTCTACGGTGCCTGCTGCCGCATCGGATTTGTCATGGGCTATGACCGTATCATCACCTATACGCTGGCGTCGGAAACCGGGGCATCCCTGCGGGCCGCTGGGTTTACTTTTGACGGCATAGCTGGAGGCCGGGCGTGGACGGGCCTCCGCCGCAGGGACTACTATGTGGCCCCCGCTGAGCGGAAACACCGCTGGATGAAAAGACGGGTTGGTATGACGCCATGAGCAAAAGCAAAATTAAAACCCGTGAAAAGGGTAAAGACATTAAGGTACTGGACAAGTCCGCTGTTGTAGGCCAGCGCATGAAAAGCGCCTTCATCCGTTCTAAAAAGAACGCGGAGGCCCTGATGGATGACCGGCAGGCCACGCCCAATGAGTATGCCGTGGACAAGACAGAGCTTGCCGCCGATGACCTTGCCCACGACGCGGCAAATGTGGCCGCGTCCGGCACGAAAACGGCGGTTCGGCAGGGCCGGAAGCTGTTTCAACGCCAGCGGGAGAAATTGGCGGCAGAAAAGCGCCAAGAGAATACGCCCCCCGCTGAACAGTCCCAGCCCCCTGAACCGGCTCAGGGTATAGCCCCGGATGGTCACACTCCGCAGCGGAGCGGAGGGACGGCCCCAGAACACCAGTGCCTTCCACAGCATAAGCGCATGGCGGAGCATCCATCCGCCCAGGCCAGCATAGAGCGCCCAACAGATACCACAAGCTCTTATGTAGAGAGAGGTCGGGCCTTTGCCAAGAAGCAGGCCGAGCGGAAACGGCAAATTAGAGATCGGGCTGTTCCGTCTGACCGGCCATCGCGGATCAAGACCCCAAACGCCACACAAGCGCCCCGGCAGGCGGAACTCCCCGTAAAAACGGCAAAACAGCCCGCCCAGGCTATGGGGCAGGCTGCAAAGGACACAGGCACGGGCACGAAGAACACCATCAAACGCGCCCAGCGAACGATAAAAACTGCCCAGCATACCGCCAAGACTGCTCCACGCACGGCGAAAACCGCCATCAAGACAGCAGGCCATACGGCAAAGATGGCGCAGGCCACAGCCAGAGCCGCGAGAGCGACCGCCCAGGCCGCCCGCGTCACAGCAAAGGCCACCGCCACTACCGCAAAAGCCGCCGCAAAGGGCGCTTCCGCTGCGGCAAAGGCTCTGCTTGCGTCCGTTAAGGCGCTGGTGACCGCTATCGCCGCTGGAGGATGGGTTGCCATCCTTGCCATTGTGGTGATCTGCTTGATTGGCCTGATCGCCGCCTCTCCCTTTGGCATCTTCTTTTCTGGTGAGGACAGCGGCACGGGCCAGACCATGCCCACCGTTGTCCGGGAAATCAACTTGGAATACGAGAGCAAGCTGGAAGAAATCGAGAGCAACGCCGCCCATGACCGCCTGGAACTGTTCGGCTCCCGTGCTGTCTGGCCCGAAGTGCTGGCGGTCTATGCTGTGAAAACTACCACTGACCCGGACAATCCCCAGGAAGTCGCTACGATGGATGACGGGAAAAAAGACCTTCTGAAAGAGATATTTTGGACCATGAACGAGATAAGCCACCGGACAGAAACGGCGACCACTACCCAAACCGTGGAAACTGATGATGGAAAAGGCAATATCATTGTGGAAGAAGTAGAGGTAACGGCTACGACCCTTTATATTACCGTGACCCACAAAACCGCGGATGAAATGGCGGACATCTACAATTTTACAGCTGACCAACGGGAGATGCTTGCGGAGCTACTGGCTGAAGAAAACAGCGGTATGTGGAGCGCCGTCTTATACGGCATTGGCACAGGTGATGGAGAGATCGTGGCGGTGGCCCTCTCCCAGCTCGGCAATGTGGGCGGTCGGCCCTATTGGTCCTGGTATGGCTTCGAGAGCCGGGTGGATTGGTGCGCCTGCTTTATTTCCTGGTGCGCCAATGAGTGCGGCTATCTGGATGCCGGCGTGATCCCCAGGTTCGCAAGCTGCTCTATCGGCATCCAGTGGTTCCGGGAGAGAGGATTGTGGCAGGACCGCAGTTATGAACCACGCCCTGGTGACCTGATCTTTTTCGATTGGGACGATGAGGACGAAGGCCAGGACGGAGCGGCGGATCATGTGGGCATTGTGGAAAAGGTGGAGGGTGGGATCGTCTACACCGTGGAGGGCAACTCCGGCAATGCCTGCCGGCAGCGCCAGTATGCCATTGGACACGCTGAGATCTATGGATATGGTACACCCGCCTATTGATGTATTTTTTTGCCCTGGACTAACTGTTTCCAGTTAGTCCAGGGCATCCGTTTAGTCTCTTTTTTTAAGCCGCTTTTGAAATCAGCCTAAATTTCACAATACGTAGCACAAACTTTCTATGTAGCATTAAAAATCAAGCCACTGTTGCATACGAGTCCCTGAAATCGCAAAGAAATCTTTACTTTACTTTGATAACCAGTGAAACTTTACCATCATCATTGATCGAAAGTTGAAGGGTCTTAATATATTTGTCGTAAAACTGCTGGCGTTCAGCCGCAGTCATTTCTATTCGGGTGGAGCGGAGTGCATCGTTCAACATATCAATGGCATTTAACTGGACGGCTTTCTCCATGTAATCACGCATTTCCTGCAATAGAGCGTTCGTTTTTAGTTCTTCTGAATCGCCGGAATAGAAGTCATCCAAATAGCAGTAAAAAATCCCTGAGTTGGCGAGTGCGGCTTTCATATCCGGTCCACATTTATTGTGTTCAATCATCACTAAGAATTGAGCTTTTGGTAATGATGAAATAAGACCCCAATAATCAGAATCACTGGAAACAATGATAAAGGAATCCACGTTGTTTTCGTAATATTCCTGGCAAGCCCTCGCAGTCAGACGAATGTCCACCAACGACTTGTTTTGCTTGATACGCTCAATTAAAATATGCTCCACTGAAACAGAGGTAAACTTTTCCAAGCTGCTCCAAGCTGAAGCAGTGTGAATGTCGTCAAAGAGGATGATCGAAGTAATTTTTTCAGTGTATGTGCTGTTCAGCCGCCGCAGGGTCGCGCTTAACTTATAGGGGTCTGAATTTTCGCAATCGACTACGATTACCACTTTTTGGCTGTCATCAATAAAATCATAGATGCTGTCTTTTATATAACTGCCGGCGTCTGAGACTTTGTTGTACTCGGTAAACTCGTCATTATGCCAACGATAGAGCAGGGAAACAAATCTTTTATCATTGAACAAGATGTTGCCCTGATCGCTGGGACTCCAATGAATATACATTTGATAGGGATAAAGCAATATGTGTTCATAATAGACTGCCGCTGCTTCTTGAGTCCCTTTTTCGCATAGACCATTGGGCATGATGAAAAGCTCTCGGATGTATTTCCAGTTAAGCCAGAGGGGAAATAAATGCTTGCAGTTATTGATACGGTCCGAAATAATTCGGTTAATTTCAATAATATGTGCAGGTAATTTTGTGTTCCACTTTCTGATAAAATTGACGTTATCCGCTGATAGTTGGCTGATAGAATCAGCAGGGACAAATTGTGGCAGCGAAAGAATGGTTTTATATTCCGTTCTCATTTTATCATTGATGTACTTAAAATTTCGTTCAATCGCTGTCCGTATGATGCACAGATGACGAATAATCCGGGCGTTCTTGTCATTCTCTAACTGTTGGAATATTTCGAGTTGCGGTGGCTCATGCTGGTTCTCAAATATTCGTTTTGGGACGCCGATTAGATAAGCAACCTTTGAGACAATACTATAGGTGCTATCTCTATATGTCATTCGTTCTGTTGGCCTGACACCTTGCTGTTCATTCATAAAAATCCCTTCTATTGTGGATTGGTTGTCTACATGGGGAAGCCCCAAAAGCCATCCGAGGTTTTAGGAACACTTACCATAATGATTATCTGGAATCAGTATATCACGCCATCTGCTCAGATAGCAAATCAAACTAAAAACTACGCCGCGTAAGTAGCATAGTTTTTAGTTCGATTACTTAGTGTGTTCAGCCGCCAAAAAGGAATATCCTCTTTAACTTTTATCCCTCAGCATAAAGTTTATCAGAACTTGATAAACTCTGTACCAACACCGGACGTTTCCTTTATAAAGCGTCCATGCTCAAATTTTGCTTCTTCTTCATTATGGATTGTGACATACTCCGGGTAAAATTCGCAAATCGCGTTTAGTAACGCATCCATATCAACTACACTGCTTTCCTTTATTTCTGGGTAAAAAAGGGAAAGCTCATGCAGTGGGATGACGCTGTTCTGCTTGGAGAAAAAGAGATAACCAAGGGTATTGTCAATCCCATACATACGATCATACTCCAGTTGCTCACCCTGGTTTTGTTCTGGAATACTAATATCTGACTTCCAGATTGGATAACAAACCGCCAGCATTTCCTCGCAGCGATCTGTTTCCAGCCAATACACACCGTTCAGAATGGTCTTATGCCGTACAGTGAACCCTCTTGGAGTAAAGGAAGGAACAGGGAAATCGCCAAAATAATCCGGGTGTTCTTCTGCTCCATAAAGCGCCGCAGTATATAGGGAGTCCTCGTTCTCGATTTCCGGGAGGTGGCATTTTATCTGATACCGGCGCATTTCAAAATCTATGATATATCTTCCGCTTTTGGGCTGGAGAATGTCATAAACACGCAGATCGGGATGGCCAGGAAATTCCTGTCCATAAGTCCGGGCTTTCTCAGATATAGCTGGAGCGTCAGCCGTCACAACATATACCTCTGGACACTCTGGAATATCTCCCGCTTTCTTGGTCGCAATGTAATATACGCCGGGACTTTTTAGTTCTACTGCCACAACCTCCCCCAGTTCAGCAGTAAGGTCAAAAGGCAGATCGTCGGGGGAAATTTCCTCCTGATAGGATTTTTGCATTTTCTTTAACTCGGCTATCCACTCTTTTTTCATGCGATTTCACTCACTTTCTTGATGTTCAGAATTGTTATTTCTGTGCTCTTATTTTTTCGAGTATAGCTAGTTCTTTTAATATCCTTTCCGCATTCTCTTCGGGCAAATCCTCGATGTACTCCTTATATTCCTTTAATCTCTCTGCACGGTTGGAAATGGCTGCTTGCTCTAAGCCCTTCAGATGATCTACTGGCACAAGCCCTGCCAAAAATATAATGATTTTCGTCAGGGCTTCTTCCTGTTCTTCCTCCGGCAAGTTTGAAATAGTGAAAAAAACCTGTTCTTGCGCAAAACAAACTGCGAACCCCAAGTCATCAGGACACATTTGCAGCGTCAGCCGGTCGATCACTTCTCCGATGGTTAATCCTGTTTCCTCCATCAGCATTTGCAGGCCCTCTGCTGTTTGCGGCATAACTGTAGCTTTGATCTCTTTCAGTGTTGATTTTTTCTGCTCCACACTAAATTCCTCCCTGTTTAGTTAATTTTTGGTTCTTTCAGCTCAAAAATAAACTCTAGTGAAAAGTCCCGCAATAATGTAACATCACTGATTTCAAGAAAATTAATTGGTACACCATATCTCTTGAACGAACGGTCTGTTTCCATCCGTTGGATTACTCGTTGATATATTTCGTGCTGATATTTCTTCACTTCACTTTGCAGGGCTTCCCACGAATTGAACTGGTATCGGGGGAGGCCAACAGTTATGCGAATACGGTCAAATGTTTTTACATTGTCGTTGCCTGGAACGCGCTCATATACAGGCCGAGCTATGTACTGTATAAGTTGCTCAAGGGGAGATAGTTCCTGCGGGGTCCTATGTGCCAGTTCTGTTTCTACAAAAATCCCGATACATTCTTTCAGCGACATTCCAACTTCAAACCGGGGCGCAGCTTTGATCCAAACGCCTGAATTGAAAAATGCTGCATCTGGCCCTGTGACTGTGAAAATATGGTTTATTCTCCCTTCGTATGGAAATAACTTGCTCTCATTATCAAGAGAATAAATCTCACTCTTGTCGAAATAATATGTGTTCCCCTTGTGCCGCCGAATGGGCTGATCGAGTATGCCGTTCTCTATTAGGAAATCTCTTGTTATAGAAATCAGTTCTGAATCAGGAATATTTTGCAGGTATTCATCCATTTCTGGTAACAAAAACTCCACTACATTTTCGTCTAACCTGCTATCAATATGGAATTTGCTGACCGCCTGTGTCCATATCCTCTCGTCAATGAAAGATGGGACCCATAACGGCTCCTCTGTTAGTTCATGAGCGATATTCCCACCAATACATACCCAATCATCTCCGTAGTCTCTCACCCGGAGCCAAACAGAGCGTTTAGGGCGCTCCTTTTTAGCAATTGTTTTGCCAATAATGCCATCGGCAATTAGATTTCGAGTGACTGTCTTAGCCGCTATGCTTAAAGCGCAGCCCTTCCCTGTTGTCCTATCTATAACCATAATGTTGCCTCCGGCGTTCATTTTGAGGTGTTTCAAAGGTATGGAAAGACTATGGTAGATAAACTTTTCACAAGGCGAAAAGGCGTCCAATTTCTTCCCTTAGTTAAATAGGGCGGGTACATCCAGATCAACAGCTAAATACCATTTTAATCCAACTTTGATCCGCAATATCCGGTGACGGACTGCTTTGGGAGACATACCAAGTTCCTCTCCAATACTCCGATAGGTGTGGCCGGCCAGCCGCTGTTGCAGGAGATACAAGTCTTGGTTGTTGACACGATGCCTTTTTCTGCCTCCGGTCAAGTTCCCACGCTCGCGGTCAAGCTGAAATAGCACTTCATCGGATGGCATATCCCGCAACAGCTCCGACATTTTTGTATAGCGCCCCGTGAAATGAAACGGTTGTATTCCCAGTATCTTCCGCAGGGCAGGAATATCAATCACTATGTTTTCCGGTATGTACCGAGTAAGCTGACGCACAGTTTTCCGCAGCCGATGATCGGCTTGGCTGAGTGTCATGTGTAGCCGCTCCGCAGTTTGAGCCGTGTCCAGCCCTTCCAGGCGCAGTTTTAAGACCTCCAGCCCGGAATGCGTGGTCAGCGCCCTTTGGGGGCGGTAAGGATCAGGTAACAGCTCTGTCAGCACTTCATCTGATGGAATATTCGCTAAAAGCTCGGAAAATAAAATCTTCTTTTCGTCCACTTCTCCCTGCGGGGCTGGAGTGGCCTTTTTATTTCTCGGTCGCTCTTTTCCCTCTGCAATAGGGCTTTCTGTAGCCAAGGGGGGCAATAAATCAATGAGAGTTATGTTCATGTAGCGGAGGAGCTTATCAGCGGTACTCAGTTTCACATTGGCATCCCCGTTTTCAATTCTACGGATTGTGGCGGCGCTGACGCCACATCCTTTAGCAAACTGCGCAGCGGTTTCGTTATGTTCTTTTTTGTAGGTGAGAATTTGTACTGCGAGGGTATCGGTAAAATCATAAGCAGACATCTCTCATACTCCTTTCGCGCAGGGCCGGTTTATTCTTCTATATCGTTATCTGGGTAATTTCCCAAGCAGATATTCAGAAAGTTCAAGAGGTGCTCCGCTTCCTCCCCCAGTGTTTCCAGAATTTCGGCTATTCTGCTCTTATACTTCTCTGCATAATCATCATACAAAGAGGTAAAATCTTTTTCCGAAGTTAACTATTTGTAGTTAATCGAGGGTTTTTTTACTGCTATCATGGGGACAATGATACAAAAGTATCGCTGTCCTATGATAGCAGAAGGATATTATGAACCGAAAATATGCTGATATTATTCTATCCAGGATACTTTCACTCTGCGAGTTGCGGGGTATCACAATCAACAAACTTGCAGATATGAGTGGTATTAGGCAGTCAACACTTCATAATTTAGTGTGTGGAGCCTCGGTTAATCCGACAATGCGTACAATGCATAAAATCGCTATTGCGTTCAACATGACGCTGGCAGAATTTCTCGACTTCCCGGACTTAAACAACTATTCATTCGATGATGACGAAGAGGAAAGATGCAAAGAATAGTCCTCGTTTAGATGCGGGGACTATTTTATATTATCCACATGTAAGGATATCCTTAAAAAAGGGGAATGTCAACAAGGGGAACCACTGGTAAAATAAAGAAAGATAGTGAGGTGAACCGGCTTGAAGGGCATTATACATTATCAGACTGAAGAATACGGCTGTATCAAGGTAAAATTGTCTGGTGTCCTTAAAAGCCTGGGGATTACCCGTAACCAGTTGAGGACATTAACTGGCGTCAAATATGAAGTCATAGATCGGTATTATAAAGGTGAAGATATTTATATGGCCGATTTGAACTTTTTGGCTAAAGTATGTTATTCATTAGAATGTAAAATAGAAGATTTGCTCGAATATTGCCCTCCTAATAACGAAAATAAATAAGGGCTATTGTATTGCAACCACGTTACTATCCTGTATTGGAATAGCAAAGTTAACGTCACCTCCGGGTGGCGTTTTTGCTTTCGTGACTGCTTCCACTACCATGCCGTCAAAGAAGGAGTTGCACCATACTCCACGATATGGCGATCTACCTTATCGGGCTAACGAGGTTCGCACTTTCTCCCCAGCATCTCGATGTCTGATGAAACGCAAGTTTTCATGTTGGTGCCCTTCTGTTTATAATATCAAATGTAACGGTATTTTTGTTATATATTATAATAAAAACGGATGGTTATAGTCAACACCGCCATTAGTTAGACTAATAAAAAAGGTGGTGTCACTATGAAAGAGAAAAAGCCGATCAATCTCGAAATCGGCAAAAATGTAAAGCAGGTCCGGGAAAATGCTGGCCTGACGCAAGAATGCCTTGCGGAGCTGATTGGCCTCGGTGTAAAGCACCTTTCGGCCATTGAGTGCGGCGCTGTTGGTGTGTCGCTGGCTACGCTGAAACAACTCTGTGTTTTACTGTCCGTGCCTGCTGATGTAATTTTGTTTGGTATTGAGAGCAGTAATAGTGAGGCGGAGCGGAGCGCCGCCCTCCAATTTCTTACGAATCGCCTCTCTCATTTGCCTGACGCTGATTTCTGGGCTACAAAAGAAATTTTAGATAAGCTATTGGAGGTCATGGCAAGAAGCCGGTAATGTTAGGCCGGTGCTGTGGCTGCAAAGCTGTTCCCCAATAGGCGGTATACCTCTTTTGAGTTATTTTAACTCAAAAGAGGTAATCATTTCAAGTTCAATCGGGTATCTTCAATATAGGATTGAGGTGATACCCGTGGACATTGGAGAGGCAGTTAGGGCAAGAATCTTAGAATTATGCCGTGAGCGCAATTTATCTATCAATAAGTTGTGCCTTTTGAGCGGTGTCACGCAGTCCACGGTGAATAACATTGTCAGCGGGCGCAATCACAGCGCCACAGTTACAACTATAAAAAAGTTATGTGATGGCCTTGGAATCTCAATAGAAGAATTTTTCAGTTCGGAGTTATTTCAAGGACTGGATCAAGAAGTGAAGTAGTTTTTGTGAGCAAGAAGCATTGATAGACACTCCAAATGGCTGTCCGTTTGCTTTTCTAATACGTCCTAATCGGCTCTTGCCAAAGTCGCAATTTTGAATGTGGAGTAACATAATTGGGAGATAGAGGTGGAGGCAATCAGTCAAACGTCATATTGAAAAATACCGGATAACACCTCTAATGCTCGTTTCGTTGTAAAGAAACGGGGATGAATATGAGAAGTTTAAAATTGCCGGGAATAAGTACATATCTTGTCGAAGTATAAGCCCCGCAAAGGTCATCCTGATCTTTGCGGGGCTTTCGTGCGTCGAATTATACGGAATTTTACAAAATTCCCGTGTATTCTGTAACAAGCGTGGTATTCTGTGGGGAAATTACGTTTATCAACGTTCCCCTATTTTTTTTACCTCTTTCCAACAGTCTCAATCCGCAGGAAAGCTCTCGTTTGAGGGCAATTCTGCGGTTTTTTTTCAAATCAGTGTCAGGGGATATTACTCCCTTGACGCCATCTTTTTCTGGCACGGCAACTCGCGCCCCCATTGTCGTAGCCCTCCACGTTCTGAATTTCCAAAAATTCAGAACGAATGGAGGAAAAAACAATGGATGGCGGTCATCCAAAAAACATTGACCCTCGTCCCAAGCGCCGAAGGGATGAAGAAAACCCTTATGAAATATACACCACTGGCATTAATACTACCAACCCGCGTTACTTTTTGGCATTTACGGACAGCAACAAGGTAAAACAATGGATGGAGATCGACAAGACTCTATTCGATGCGTTCAACGAGTTTGAACTGGACGATCTTTCTTTTTTCAACGAAGTGGACAGGCACTATGAGCGATCCGAAGTGACAGAGGCCACTCTGAACAGACGGGCCGCGAAACCACAGAAAAGCGTGGAAGAAATCGTTTCTCAGCAGATGGAGATGGACAAGCTACACCGAGCAATCGCCCAACTGCCTGAAAAACAGCGCCGCCGTCTGGTGCTGTACTATTTTGGGGAGTTTACATACGAACAAATTGCAAATATGGAGGGATGTAAGCACCCCGCTGTGATGAAGTCAATTTCTTCTGCATTGAAGAAACTCATAAATTTTCTGTCCGGGGAGGTTACAATTTAGCGTTTGAGTGAGGAAACAGGTGAAGGGCAATGGAAAGCTCTTCACCTGTTCCTCGTTTATGCGATGAATGGGTTTGACCTTGACAATTTCATACCCATTCATCAAACACATTCCTATTGCCGCAAGCCATTTTATCGTTGCGCCAGGATATGCCGGACAGAACAACGGGATGCCACACTATCATTTCGTCCACGGTTTGTCGTCCAGCATGGAGCGAGAATCAGCGGTTATGAAATGCCGGGTGGCTCCCGGTACGGCCAAGACCGGCAATAGGGACAATGATACTCCTGCTCAGTCACAGTCCGAGCGTGATAGCGTTTTCCAACGCAAAGCCGTCGCAGGCAATGAGAGCAGCCGACAGAGAACCTGCCGGGGGTGAAATTCCCGTGGAGCTGGTCGCCACCAGTCGTTTGATGACTTCCCTCAGCGGGCCGGGGTGTCGCGGACAAATAGACTTGCTTCGATATAAGCCGGACAGCGGGATAGGCTTATGAAAACGGGAGCTTTTATGCCCCGCCGACCTTAATATGTTACGCTGTCCGGCCTCTACATAAGCGGTGCAGGCCGTTTAATTTTTATAGGGAGGTCAAATACCATGAGCAAGACATATTTACGCGGTGATCTATATTACGCCGACCTGGGCCACGGAATCGGCTCGGAACAGAAGGGCACCCGGCCCGTTGTTATCATTCAGAACAACGTGGGCAACAAACATAGTCCCACGGTTATCATCGCCGCCGTCACCAGCAAGGCCAACGTCAAAGCCAAGTTGCCCACCCACTACTACCTGGACGCCGGGAATGGACTGGTACAGCCGTCCCTCGTTTTGTTGGAGCAAATTCGTACTGTGGACAAGCGGCGGTTGTCTGGCTACATCGGCAGACTGGACGAGGAACATATCCGGGGCATCAACCACGCTTTGGCAATCAGTATCGGCCTGATCGAACCCGTCCCCCCGAAACTAACCCTCTGCTTATGCGACGCTTGTGCTGACGCTTTTCGCGGCACAGGCGCTTTTGTTTTGCGGGAGGCCGCGCAGGGACAGGCTGAAGAGAAGGTTTGCGTCTACTGCGGTCAGCGTCCTGGCATAGAGTATGTGGTCACACCGAAAGGAGGGGCGGGCGTATGAGCTATCCCGATGTGCCTATTTGGGAGAAGTACACGCTGACCATTGAGGAGGCGGCCAAGTATTTCCGTATTGGGGAAAAGAAGTTGCGAAAACTGGTGGAAGAAAACTCAGACGCCAGTTGGCTGATAATGAACGGCAACCGCGTCCAGATTAAACGCAGGCAGTTTGAAAAAGTAATTGACTCCCTGGATGTGATCTAATCGCAGATTTGTATTGAGCCAGAAATATGATACACTATATTCAAGTCGTATCAAGGCTCGTTCCAGTTTTGGAAAGGAGTTTTACCAATGGCGGAAAAACGACGTGATAACAAAGGCCGCATTTTGAGAACTGGAGAGAGTCAGCGAAAAGACGGGAGATACGCATATAAGTACACGGACAGCACCGGCAAGCCCCAATTCGTCTATGCCTGGAAGCTGGTAGCAACGGACAAGACCCCGACGGGCAAGCGGGATGATATTTCTCTGCGTGAGAAGGAAGCGGAGATCAACCGGGATATTGCGGACGGCATCGACACCGTGGGCAAAAAAATGACCGTCTGCCAGCTCTACGCTAAGCAGAACAGTCAGCGGGCGGATGTGAAGCGGGGTACTAAGAAGCAGCGGGAGTACCTGATGGGTCTCTTGCGGAATGACCCTCTCGGTGGGAAAAGCATCGATGCAGTGAAGCCCTCCGATGCCAAGGAGTGGGCTATCCGCATGAAGGAAAAGGGGTTTAGTTTCCAGTCCATCAGTAACTACAAGCGTTCCCTCCGGGCTGCGTTCTTTATTGCCATTGAGGACGATTGTGTTCGCAAAAACCCCTTCAGCTTTGCCTTGAACAAAGTCTTAGAGGACAACAGGGGTGAGAAAACCGTACTGACACCGGAACAAGAGGTGAGCCTGATTGACTTTGCGCAGAATGACAAGGTATATCGGAAGTACGTTGATGAGCTTATCATCCTGCTGGGAACCGGGCTTCGCATTTCTGAGTTCTGTGGGCTGACCACGAACCTTGACTTTAAGAATCGCCTGATCCGGGTGGATCACCAGCTTTTGCGGGACCCTAAGAGCGGCTACTACATCGAAACACCTAAGACCAAGAGCGGCTACCGGGAAATTCCCATGAGTGAGCCAGTCTATCAAGCGTTGAAGCGAGTGGTGAAGAACCGTGGAAAGAAAACCACCATCATGATAGGCGGGTACACAAACTTTCTGTTCCTCAAAAGGGATGGAACGCCGAAAGTGGGCATGGACTATAACAATATGATAAGGAACCTTTTGAAGAAGTATAACAAGCAGCACAAGGAGCCATTGCCCAATATCACCCCACACTCCCTCCGGCACACGTTCTGTACCCGTATGGCAAACGCCGGTATGAACCCCAAGGCTTTACAGTACATCATGGGCCATGCCAACATCACCATGACGCTGGACTATTACACCCATGTTGATGCCTGTTCCGTAAAGGCGGAGATGGAGCGGCTAGCCGCGTAGTAAAAAAGAAGCGAAAGGTTGGATTTACTACTTCCGTACTACGTTTCAGTGCAAAGTCACTCCAGGATACGCCGAGATATGCGAAACACTCTCCCAAACGGCAAATAGCGGAAACGCCTGAAAATCTAGGCTTTGCCACCATTTGCCGAGTTACATAAGGTTAGGGCTGGAAATTACAAAATCTTTTACACGAATTGCTGTTGATCAGAAGCGCGCGTATTTCTGTTTCCGCATTTTCCTGACAGGTAACAGAAATGCGGTAGGTTCGTTCCGTTTCTTCACCGCAGGTAATGGGCTTGATCTTTACCGCCAGCGGCCGGAACAGCAGATTTGAAAGAATCAGAATAACCGCTGCGGCAACCGCAAAAAGACAGCTGCCGGAACTGGACAGTACACCGACAGCGGCCGTACACCAAAGAGTTGCTGCTGTATTTAGCCCACGGACGGTTCCGCCCTCCTTAAAAATCACCCCGCTGCACAGGAATCCAACGCCGGACACAATGTAACTGGCAATCCGGTACACCTCATCCGAGCCGGACATGAGCGGAAACATCAGGAACAGGCAGGCCCCCATTGAAATCAGAACATTGATACGGATTCCGGCGGGATGGCCGGTAATCTGGCGCTCTAATCCGATCAAGAATCCCAATAGAACCGAAAGACCGATCCGGCCCATAAACTTCAATACCCCATAGGGTCGCCCCCATTCTCAAATTTTTTTTACAGGGCAAAGTATAACTGTTTTTTACTGTTAAGCCTATGGCTAAATCCTTGCGATTCCCTTGCTTTTCGGCAAGAAAATAAGCAGTCACCATCTGGTGACTGCTTACATATTTTAACGATGACTTTTAAACCCTTTTTCATACGATTGCTCTGTTTACATCTAAATTTCTGATTGTCGGAGCTTATCATTAAATTTATATCCAATTCCCCAAATGGTAAGTATATATTCCGGCGCATCCGGGTTTGGCTCTATCTTTTTTCTCAGTTTGCGTATAAAGGCCATAATATTACTGTCCGCAGTATAGTATTCCTCCGCCCAAACCGCCTGATAGATCTGCTCTTTTGTAAACACCTCTCCACGATTCCGGGCCAAGAAATAGAGGATGTCAAACTCTTTGGGAGTAAGCTGGATCTCTGCGCCGTCCCGGATAACACGGCGGCTTTTGGAATCAATCAGAAGATTTCCGCAAACCAAAGAGGTGCTGGCCGCTTCTGGGATTGCCTCTCCCAACTCCAGCATGAGAGAGTCGGATTTTCCTGCATACAACGCCTCCAAGGCGTCATACAGTTCCTTCGCTGCCTGTGTCTGTGGATGCTGGGTTTGGAGCGTATTGCAAAACCACTGTAAGGTAAGGAAATCCAATGATACAAAGTTTACTCTCTTCATCAAGTCCCCTCCCCTACAACAATGTATGGTATTTCTGAATATACCACCGTTTGGCGGCCGTTACCAGCAGCATATAGGCCAGAATGGTGACCGCCAGAAATCCAAAATACCAAAGCGGAAGGGGAGCCAGGCCGAGCAGGTGGGCCGCTGGGGTATAGACAATCGCAGTAAGGATCAAAAGCCCGGCAGAGGTGACCAGCCATACAACCCCGGATGCCCTGCTCCTTAGAATAGAAAGCTGCTTTGTGCGGAGCAGGTGCAGAATAAGCACTTGCGTCCACATAGACTCTAAAAACCATCCTGTATGGAATAGAATTGCAAATTGACTCTGCATCGCAGAGGACAATTCTGTAAAATTGTCTCCCAGTAAAGCTGGACACAGGATAAAGTATAGAAAAGCAAAAGTCGCCAGATCAAACAGGGAGCTTAACGGGCCGAAAAAGCGCATGAAGCGCCCCAATGTTTTTCCTGACCACTCGCTTGGTTTTTCATAGACATCCGCATCGACGCGATCCCACGGCAAAGTCATGCACAGAATATCGTAAAGGAGGTTCAGCAAAAGAAGTTGAAGCGCCGTCATCGGCAGGAAGGGTAAAAAGGCGCTGGCAAGTACAATCGAAAAGATATTGCCGAAATTGGAGGACGCGGTAATCCGTATGTACTTTAACATATTGGCAAATGCTTTCCGCCCCTCTAAAATACCCTGTTCCAGCACATTCAAATCTTTCTTCAGCAAAATCACATCCGCAGATTCTTTTGCGGCTTGTGTGGCCGTGTCTACGGAAATCCCCACATCTGCCGCTGTCATGGCGGCTAGATCATTCATTCCATCACCCAAAAAGCCGACTGCATGACCATTCTCGCGCAGCATACGGATGATCTGAGATTTCTGTCCGGGGGAAAGCTGGGAAAAAACGGTTGTCTTTTCTACGGCAAGAAGCTGTTCATCCTCAGACAGCTCCTCCATTTCTTCTCCGGTTAAGATATGTTCTGTCTCGATTCCCAGCCTCCGGCAGATGGAAAGGGTTACACTTTTTTGATCGCCAGTCAGTACCTTTACCTGGACATGGAGCTGCTCCAATTTCTGCAAAGCACTGGCGGCAGAGCTTTTGGGCGCGTCAAAAAACACGACATATCCCAGCAAGATAAGCTCCGCCTCATCCTCCATCTGAAGCCTGCTTTGGCTTGATACAGGTTTGTAGGCCACAGCCAGGACTTTCATTCCATCTTCGGTCATTTCGTCAACGATAGCATGGATGCCGCCAGAGTCAGCGGTATCTATCTTTAGTGTCTGTCCCTTGTGTTGGACATACTGGCAGCGGGAATATACGCTGTCGACATCGCCTTTTGTGATAATATAGTTTTCCTTTTCTGGAACAGATAAGAGGACACTAACGCACTTAGGTCAGGTAGAATAAGTTTCGCAAAAAGACAAAGAGACATGGTTTGCAGATGTCT